>Ga0210057_1000341_pt1 | contig 78352 bp, 89 predicted proteins | sample CryGeyCG2114_010_2_FD_183968 | JGI IMG/M metagenome (GOLD analysis project Ga0210057, IMG submission 183968) | Groundwater microbial communities from aquifer - Crystal Geyser CG10_big_fil_rev_8/21/14_0.10 (SPAdes) (version 2) | ecosystem: Environmental > Aquatic > Deep subsurface > Groundwater ... | reverse complement strand
TAAATTTTTCAGGACTTTTTAAATATCCGTTCAAATAGTCATCAACTGATAAAAATTTATCTCCGAAAATTGAAGTGGCTTTTTTCTCGTCTCTCAAATGCAAAAAGTGAGAAACTTTTAATGATTGCTTTGTTTCTCCGCTAACTGCGATTGCTAAAACATCAAATCCTTTTGATAAATAAGAAGCATAAAGCAAAGCACCGTCAACCGAAAAATCCGCATATTTATCACGATCTTTGCTTTCGTGTTTGGTTACATCTGCTTTACATTCAATAACAATTAGTAAATCGGGATTGGTTTTGTAGCTGATTATAAATTCTGGATAACCTTTTCCGCCACCTTTTTTTGAGGCGGATTTTAACAACTTATCAATTTTTGGATTATCTGAGCGTTGTTCCTCAATATAAATAGAATCCAAAAATTTGGAAAAGTGGTCTCTTGTGATTATTTCGGTTTTTCTTTCGTTTGCCATATTGCCTCTTTAATGAGTTAAAACTATATTAAGTATATAAAACTTTTTGCTTTTTTCCAATTAAAATTCGTTTTCGGAGCGATAGCGGAGAAAACACTTTTTACCCCCCTCTTTAAAATTAAAAAAATCAAATTCCTTATTTCTTAAAGCCCACCAAAAACATTTTAAAAACAAATTTTTCAAAAATATGTCGCCTAACTAGTTCATATCTGAACTTTTGTTTAAATATATACGCTTTTTGGGTGGTTATGGGAAGTTTTTAGAAAAAATTTAAGAAAAATTTAGATTTGGGATTTATGGTGGTTTTAGAATTTTATTTGTCATAAATTATGAATGAAGATGTTGAGGTTTTATTGGCTAAGGTGAGGGAAGAGTTGGTTTTGAGGAATTATACTCGTAGGACTTTTTCTTCCTATTTGAGGTGTATCAGGGATTTTTTGAATGCAAAGAAGACTGCACTTTTAAATTTGGATGTTGATTTTATAAGAAAGTTTTTGGTTTTAAAGCATGAGGCTGGTCTTTCTTCGCAAACTGTTAATTTGTACCTAAATTCTATTAAATTTTTTTATAGAGATGTTTTGAAAATTCGTGGGCAAATTGATGTGAAGTTTGCAAAAAGGTCGAAAAAACTGCCAGTTGTGCTGAGTCGGCAGGAGGTTTTTAGGATTTTAAAAAATGTGTCCAATAAAAAGTATAAATTGATGATAGCTTTGGCTTATGCTGCGGGTTTGAGGGTTAGTGAGGTGGTAAATTTGCGTGTTAAGGATTTGGATTTTGAAAAGAATATTTTGAGAGTTTGTGCTGCTAAGGGCGGTAAAGATAGAATTACAATTTTGTCGCAAAAATTAATTAGGCCTCTTAAGGCAATTGCGCTTTTGAAGGATAAAAATGATTTTTTGTTTGAGAGTAATAGAGGTGGAAGGCTTTCTTGTAGGTCGGTGCAAAAGGTTTTTTGTGAGGCGGCTTTGGGGGCGGAGATTTTTAAAGATGTGAGTTTTCACTGTTTGAGGCATAGTTTTGCAACACATTTGTTGGAATCGGGCACGGATATTCGCTATGTTCAGGAGCTTTTGGGGCATGCCTCTTTGAAAACCACTCAGCTTTATACGCAGGTTAGTGTTGGTAAAATTAGGGGGATTGTGAGTCCGCTTTAGCTTTGCATGTAGTGGTGGCGTTTGTCTTGTGGTAGGTGTTCGATGGCGTAGCGGAGGGCTGTGCGTGGCATGGTTTTGTGGTGTTTTTTTAAGAAATTTTCTAGAGTTTTGAGGTCCTTTTTTCCGACTTCTCTTAGCATCCATCCAACTGCTTTGTGTATCAGGTCGTGGGTGTCTTGGAGGAGCAGAGTGGCTATTTTTATTGTGTCGTCGAATTGGAGGTGTTTGATGAAGGTTTGGGTGGAGATTATGGCGATTCGGCGCTCCCAGAGGTTTTGTGATTTTGCAAGTTTGTGGAGAAGGTCGCGGTTGGGGTTTTCTAACAAATATTCTCCGAGGATTTTTGGCGCTGAAGTGTCGACTAAATCCCAGTTGTTTATATATTTGAGGTTTTTGATGTAGAGATCGTAAATGGCTTGAGGAGAGGTTTTGTATTTTTCGATTAGGATTAGGAGGGCGGTGAGTCGGCATTCGTGAATGGGATCTCTTAGTAGTTTTTCTACTTCCGGGAGAGGGAGGTTTGTGTATTTTTTAGCGATTTTTCTTTGGTTTGGGACGGTTACGCCAATAAATTTGTCGCCTTCGGCATATTGGCCTTTGCCGGTTTTGAAAAAACGGGGGAAAAATTCGGCTTTTTCTTGGTTGGCATAAGCTTGTAGATCTTTTTTTAGTTGGGTTACGTCCATTTTATTGGGGTGAGGTGGTGGATTTTTAAATAGTCGTTGGTTTTTGAAAAATGTTTGCAGCCGAGAAATCCGCGGTGGGCGGAGAGGGGAGAGGGGTGCGGGGCTTTTAGGATGAGGTGCTTTTTTGGGTCGATTACGGCGCCTTTGTTTTGGGCATAAGATCCCCATAGTAGGAAAACTAAATTTTGGCGATGTTCGGAAAGGGCTTTGATGGCCGCATCGGTGAACTCTTCCCAGCCTTTGTTTTGGTGGGAGCCGGCTTGGTGGGCGCGCACTGTGAGTGTGGCGTTTAGGAGGAGAATCCCTTGGCGCGCCCAGTGTTCGAGGTTGCCGGTTTTTGGGATGGGTTCGCCAATGTCGCTATGGATTTCTTTGTAGATGTTTTGGAGTGACGGGGGGAGGGGGGTGCCTTCGTTTACGGAAAAGCAGAGGCCGTTGGCTTGGTTGGGGCCGTGGTAGGGGTCTTGGCCGAGGATTACTACTTTTACATCTTCGAATGGGCAAAGTTCGAAGGCTTGGAAAATGTTTTTTGGGGCAGGGTAAATGGTGGTTTTTTGATACTCGTCTTTTACAAATTTTGTTAGCGTTTTGAAATAGGGTTTTTCAAATTCGTCTTTGAGTTGTTTTTTCCAAGATGGGTGGATTTTTACTGTCATGGTTAGATTCTTGCACTTTTTTTGTCTCATATCTATTGATGAAAAAGCTTAAATGTGCTATAATTATAGGATTTATTAACAATTATTTTGGTAGATAATCAGAAATTATTGCAGGCATTAATTCAGCAGGGCTTAATTGATGAAAAAACACTTAATTCGTTGATGGCTACAGCTGTTTCGCGAGGTCAAAGTTTGGCAGATCTTTTGTTTGAGAGAGAGGTTTTGCCGGATGAAAAATTGGGAGAAGTGATATCTTCGCTTTATGGGGTGCCATTTGTGAAATTATCGGAAAAAACTATTGTTGATTCGGTTTTGAAAATTATTCCGTATGCGCTTGCTTCTAAGCAGCTTGTTGTTGCATTTGAGCAAACGCCAACGTCGATAAAAGTGGCTTTTAATTTGCCGAATAATTTTGAGCTGATTAATTTTTTGGAGAAGAAAACCGGTCTTAATGTTGAGCCTTTTTATGCGACTAAAAAAGACATTAAAGTTTCTCTAAAAGCTTATAATAAAGACGTTAATACAAAATTTAACACTCTACTTAAGGGTGCGATGACGAATCCAACTAAAATTGAGTCGCTTAATGATGCGGCAAAAATTTTGGATACTTTGATTCTTTTTGCGTATCAAAATAGCGCTTCGGATATTCATATTGAACCTCATAAAGATGTGTTTGTGGTTCGTTATAGGATTGACGGAATTTTGCACGCAATCACAGAAATGCCTATTCAGATTTTGGAGCTTTTAACTACGAGAATTAAGGTTTTGGCTAATATGAGAACGGATGAGCATAGGGCGGCGCAGGATGGTCGTTTTAAAATTGAGCTTGAGAAAAATGAGATTACTCTGCGTGTTTCCATTGTGCCAACTTATGACGGTGAAAAAACTGTGATGAGGCTTTTAAGTTCGTCTAATCAAGATTTAAATATTGAATCTTTGGGGTACAGCGTTAAAAATTTGCAAATCATTCACAATAATATTTTGAACAGTTATGGCATGATTCTTATTACCGGGCCTACCGGTTCCGGTAAAACTACCACTTTGTATTCGGTTTTAAAACTTTTAAATTCTTCTGAAACAAACATTGCAACTATTGAGGATCCTATTGAGTATAGGCTTGATGGAGTTAATCAGATTCAGGTGAACAATGCTGCGGACTTAACTTTTGCTAATGGTTTAAGGTCGCTTTTGAGGCAGGATCCGGATGTGATAATGGTGGGGGAGATTCGTGATGAAGAAACGGCTGGTGTGGCAATTAATGCTGCGCTTACCGGGCATTTGGTGCTTGCGACTTTGCACACCAATGATGTTTCCTCTACTTTGCCGCGTTTAACCGATATGGGTATTGAGCCTTTTTTGGTTTCTTCTACGGTTAAAATGATTGTGGCACAGAGACTTGTGAGAAATCTTTGTTCTAAATGTAAGCAAGCTTATAGTTTGTCCATTGCACAGTTGAGCGCGCTTGGCCAGAAATTTAATATGCATTCTGATCTTGGAGAATTTTTTACACGTGTGAAAAATCAGCAGGAATATGTTTTTTATAAAGCTGTTGGTTGCGGTTTTTGTGGTGGTACAGGCTACAAAGGCAGAACCACAATTGCTGAGGTAATGGAGGTGAGTGATGAAATTAAAAAGTTGATTTTTGCTAAAGCGTCGGCAAAGGAAATTGAAGATATGGCAAGAAAGCAGGGTATGGTTCTTATGCTAGAAGATGGTCTTTTGAAATGTATGACAGGGATTACAAGTATTGAAGAAGTTCTGAGAGTGATGAGATCTTAACCTAAATTATGCCTAAATTTAATTATGTAATTACAGATGATAGTGGACGAAGAAATGAAGGCGTGGTGAACGCCTCTACGCTTGTTGAAGCCAGAGAAAAGCTTTCCGGCCAACCTGGAAACTTGATTTCACTTGTTGAGGACACTTCAATGACAACTTGGTTTTGGCAAAAACCGCATTTGAGTTTGCAGGACAAGCTGATGTTTGTGAAACATATGTCCACGATGATAAAAGTGGGCATTACTATTACGGAAGCTATTACAATTTTAATTAATCAGACGAGTGCACCGAATAATCAAAAGATGTATAAAAATATTTTGGAGAGAATTCGTTCGGGGCAATCTTTGTCTCAAAGTTTACAGGAGTACGACTATGTTTTTTCCAATATTTTTATAAACATGATTGGTGCCGGAGAGCAGAGTGGTACTTTGCCAAAGGTACTTGAGTACTTGGATTTGCAGCTTGAAAAGGAATATGAATTGAGGAAAAAAGTGATCTCAGCTTTTATTTATCCTGGTGTAATTATTAGTGTTACTTTTCTTTTAACAATTGCAATTGTGCTTTTTGTTATGCCGAAAATTACTGATATTTTTGAATCTTTTGATGTAACTTTACCGTTAGTTACCAGAATACTTATTGGTTTTAGTAAGTTTGTAACTGAACAAACTCTTTTGTTTTTTGCTATTGTTGTTGGTGCAGTTTCTTTCTTTGTATATATTTTTAGAGCGAAATTCATGAAGCCTTTTTGGCATAGAGTTGTTATTTATTTACCGGTTTTTGGTAAGTTACTTGTTTATGCAAATTTGGCGAGATTTGCTAGAACGATGAGTTCACTTTTGCAGTCGGGCTTGCCGGTTGTGAAGGCTTTGGATATTACCGGTAATATGCTTGATAACCATTTATATAAAAACGCTTTGAAGGAAGCTGCTTTTAAAGTTGATAAAGGTGGAAAAATTGGTGATAGCTTGGAAGGTAATCCACGGCTTTTTCCTCCTATTGCGACTAAGATGATTTATATTGGTGAAAAAACTGGAAGTTTGAATGTAACAACCGAGAGTTTGGCGACTTTATATGAACGTGAAGTTGATACAATTACCAGAAATCTTTCTGTTTTGTTGGAACCTTTCTTACTTGTTTTTATGGCTGCTTTGATTGGAGGAATTGCTTTAGCGATAGTGTTACCTATTTATCAACTACCTAGTTTGATTTCAAAATGATGAAACAAATAAACACATTTGGGTTTAGTATTTTGGAAGTTATTTTGGTAGTTTTTATTCTATCTATGGTGGCAGGTTTTGGCTTTGTTTATTTTCAAACTTCGCAAGTTCGTGCGGATGTTAATACGCAGGCTGCTGATATTGTTGCATATTTACGACTCTCTCAGAGTAATGCAATTTCCGGTTCATCGGAGCATAATGCGGTTCATTTGCAGAGTAATGGATTTGTACTTTTTACTGGCAGTTCTTTTAATCCAATTGATGCTACTAATTTTAGTGTTGAACTTCCTTCAACACTTTCAATTGCTAATATTTCTTTAAATGGAAGCGGAGATAACGTGATTTTTAATTCGCCTGACGGAACTACTTCAACATATGGAAGCTTCGATTTAACTTCTGCTCAAATTAATAAAACTATAACAATTAACATTAATGAAATTGGGACGATTGATTACTAAAATTAATGGATTTTCAATTATTGAAGTTTTACTGGCTATCACTGTTTTTGCAATTTTTAGTATAGGTATATTTTATTTGAGTTTGGATACAATTGGTAGAAATGTGAATGTACAGGTTGGGAGTGAAGCAATATTTTATGCGCAAGAAGGTCTTGAAGCTGCTAGGAGAATCAGAGATCAGAATTATTTATCTCTTACGAATGGTGATCATGGGCTTAATTTTACTACGGATGTTTGGTCTTTTGTGCCGGCACCGGAGGATGTAGATGGTTTTTACGAGAGAACGGTTACCGTTGATGATGTTTATAGAGATGTGAATGGAGATATTGCAGATAGTGGCACTTTCGATCCGGATACGAAAAAAGTTACCTCGGAAATTTCTTGGCTTTTTAAGGGGATTTTTCCAAAAAGCGTGAGCCTTGTTACTTATATCTCTAATTGGACCGGTGATGACTTTGTGCAAACAACTTGTACCGAATTTGATGCTGGAACTTATACAGATATGGAAAGTGTTGCTCAGCCTTCACCGCCTGCTGACAATTGTTCTATTCAGTTAATTCTTGAAGAAGAGGGAAGTGGATTCTTTTCTTCTGTGGATGTGGGAGATCATGGAAATGATGTTTATGTTGATGGCTCTTACGCCTATATTGCTAATAATAAAGTTCAAGCAGGCTTTAGCGTGATTGATGTTTCGGATGTGAATAATCCTTATGTTGTAAAGGATGTTGATGTTGGTGGACGTGGTAGGAAAATTACCAAGAGTGGAAATAATGTCTTTTTGGGAATTGAGAAAAGTAATGCAGGTTTGGGAGCGGTTAACGTTTCTTCTCCGGCTTCATCTTCTTTGAGTGACACTTTGGATGTTGATGCCTATGGTAATGATATGGTGGTTTCTGGAAACTATTTGTTTATGGGTAATAGTTCTAGTGATGATAGTTTTAGAATTATAGATATTTCAAATCCAACCGCTTTAAATGAAGTTTCGAGTTTTGATCTTAATGCTGTCGTACAAGATGTGGCAATAAGTGGCTCATATGCATTTTTGGGATTGGATGATGACTTAATGGCTTTTAGAGTTGTAGATATTGCTAACGTTAATTCTCCTACCGTTGTGGCTTCTATTGATGTGGGTGAGGAGGTTAATAGTGTTTATATTAGCGGTCCGTTTGCTTATTTAGGCACCGAAGATTCTGCTAATTCTTTATATGTAGTTAATATTTCTGATCCGGAAAATCCAAGTGTGATTACTTCTTTGAATGTTGGTGGGGAAATTCAAGATCTTGTTGTACAGGATAGTTATTTGTACGCCGCCGTGGATGAACAAAATGTGGGACTTGCTGCTGTAAATGTGAGTAATCCTTTTTCTCCAACTCTGGTTTATAATTTGGATTTAACAGGTAAGGGTACAGGTGTTGATGCTGATGAAAATTATGTTTATGTGACTTTGGATACAAATAATAAGGGGCTTGTGATTGTGGGAGTTACTCAAGCTTCTATTGTTTTGAGTGGAACTTTTGAGTCCAGTGTTTTTGATACTAATTCTACTTTTACTAGATATAATTTTATTGAGTGGGATCATGTGGAAGTGCCGGGTGGTGACGTGAGATTTCAAATTAGAACTGCGAGTAGTGTTGGTGGTTTGAGTTCTGCTACTTGGGTGGGGCCAGATGGCACAAACGCTACCTATTACGAGGATTCACGCACTCCAATTGTTATTGATCCTGCTGCGAGTGGTGTGAGATATTTTCAATACAAAGTATTTATCGATTCCGATGGAGCCAATTCTCCGGTGATTAATTCTGTAAGAGTAAACTTTATACCATGATGAAAAAAGGTTTTACATTGGTGGAGATTTTAATTTATTTTGCAATTATTGGTGTTGTGATGTTGGCTTTTATAAGCTTTTCTGTGCAGATTTTGACGGTGAGTAACATTACTCAAAATTTTGGTGAGGTGCAGTCCACTCTAAATTTAGTGAATTATAAAGTGACTAGTGCTATTCATACTGCTGATAGTGTTGATGTGGGTAATAGTGTTTTTGATAGTGATGAGGGTGCTCTGTCTTTGAATTTTTCTGAGGCGTCCGTTTCACCAACAATGTTTTATTTTTCTGCCGGTGATGTTTATATGAAGGAGGGCGCGAATACGGCAGTGAAGCTGAATTCTGATGACATTGCATTTAGTGTATTTAGATTTCATAGATCAATTTATAATCAAGCGCCTGATCAGATCATTTTTGATGCGATTATTTCTTCCAAAAATGTAGACATTTCCAATGTGAATAAAAGCGTTTCTTCTCACTTATCCATAACCTTGAGAAATTTATGAAAAATTTAAAATGTAAAATGAGGGGATCGGCAGCAATTACTATGGTTTTGATTGTTTCTGCAGTTTTAATAATTTTTGTTGTGGGAATGTCGAATGTGAATATTTCTACCTCTTCTCAACAGTATAATTTTGATGCTGACAAGTGGTCTTATTATGTTGCTGAAGGTTGTTTGGAGGAATCTATAAAGAGGCTTGAGGATGATATTAATTTTACCTCTACTTCAATTAATGCTGATTCTGATACTGTTTGTAGTGTGAATGTTGTTGGTAATTTATTAAAAACAATTTCTATTGATGTGAACTATTTGGAATTTTCTAAGTCGTTTGAAGCGAGTGTTAATTTGGTTCAAAATGGTGAAGTTTACAATGCACACCTTTCAAATTGGAGTGAAATTTAATAGAATTGATTTATGAGCTTCTTTCCTAAAAAAATAGTTGGTGTAGATATTCATGATTATTCTGCTGAGTTAGTGGAACTAAAGATTAAAGGTGAGAAAGTTATTTTGGAGGCTTACAATAGGGTCACTTTTGATTCTGATATGATTAGGAATGGGGAGATTTTAAAGCCGGAAGAAATGAAGGTTGTTTTAAAGTCTTTGTTTGAGACGGCTAAGCCAAGGCTTATTCAAAATGACAATGTAGCTTTAATTTTTCCTTCAGCGAAGATATTCTCTCATATTTTTAAATTGCCTGGTAATTTGAACGCGGCCGAAATTAGGAAAACTTTGCCGTATGAATCTGAATCTGTAATTCCTTTTTCTATTGATGATGTTTATTGGGATTTTTCTGTTTTGTATAAGGAAACTGAAGCGGATCATAAAGAATATCAATATGTGCTTTTTGCCTCAATTAAGAAGGATGTGGTCGATAAATATGCGAAGCTTTTCCAGGATATTGGTATTACACCTTCGCTTTTCGGTGCTGATGTTGAGTCTTTGAAATATGGAGTTTTGAAGCAGCTTGATTTGGCTGAAACTAGTTTAGTGATTGATGTTGGTACACTATCTACTAATTTTTTGGTTTTAAAAGGGCATTTGATTCGGTATTTTTTTGGTTCTAATAAAGGAGGTAAAGAGCTTATAAAATCTTTGATGACCATTTTGGGTCAGGATGAAGTAGCTGTTCTTGCTCAAAAGGAGTCTGGTGAATTTAACGGTAAAGCTTTGCCAAAGATAACTTCTTTTATTGAATCTAATTTTAAATTGGCGAATCGTTTGATTGTGGACTTTAATTTGAGAAAAAAAGCTGAGGATAAAATTTCGAAAATTTTTATAACTGGTGAATTTTTGAATTTGCCAGGATTTTATGATTTGGCAAAGAAGCATTTTAAAAATTACAAGATTGTTTTGGCTGATCCAAGGGCTTATTTGGTTGTGGATGAGGCTAAGTTTCAGGGAACATCTGCTGGCAAAGTGCCATACTCAACATATTTTTTAAACGCTGTTGGTATTGCTTTAAGGGGTGTTTTGCCTGATTCTAAAGGCGGTATTAATCTTTTACCAAATAATTTAAAGGAGAGTATTGCGCATAAGAAAAATTATTTGTGGGTTGCTGTAGCTTCAGTTTTAATCTCTGTAATATCTTTGTTTGTTGCTACTTTTATCTTTTTTAAGTATCAAGAGTTAAATTATGGTAGGTTGAATTTAGAGATTCAAAAGTCTTCTGTGGACAAATTGCTTTATGGAACACGTTATCAGCAGATTCGTGATGAAATTAATCATTTTAACAATGAGGTTAATGAGTTAAGTAATATTGATAATACTTTATTTTCTGTTTCACAGGTTTTAAGAGAAATTAAATCTAGTTTACCTTATGGTGTTACTTTGAGTGGTATAAAATTTGATGATTCCAGATTGATTATTGGTGTGACAGGTGTTGCAAGTGACAGGGCGGCCTTACTCAAAGCAACGAAAAATCTTAAAGAATTGGATTATGTGGACGAAGTTATATCTCCTATTTCCAGTTTTGATGAAAAAGTGGATATATCTTTCTTTATAGAACTTAAACTTGTATTTAAAAACTTACCAAAATATGGATCTAGTGCAGCTGCCTAATAGCTTAAAAAGACTGATTTTTGTTTCCTTTCTGCTTATTCTTATAAGTACGTTTGTAGTTTTATTTATGGGCTTTTCTTTGATTGGTGTGCGTCATGATATTGCAAGTCTTACAAAATTTTTAGATAAAGCGGATGGTATTCAGGCAAATTTTGAGAGAAGTTTGCAAGTTTATACTGAGAGTACTCAGGAGATTGTAGATTATTTGCTTTCTTTGAGACCGGTTAGTGAGGAAGGGTATATTAATTTCATTGCATCTACTGAAGAGGTTGCCCAAAGATTAGGGCTTGATTTGGAACTTAATTCAATTGTGTTGGATAGCAAGAGTAAATCTTTGGCTTATAAACTTTCCTTTTATGGATCGTTTGGAGATTTAGATAGAGTTTTGAGAGAATTTGAGTCTTTGCCTTATTTTATTAGAATTTATTCAATAGATTTTGAAGATTTAAAATTTTCAAAAAATGATGAAAATCAATCTAAGAATGTTAACTTAATTATACAAGTTTATGTTAAATAAATATAAAGAGTATTGGTTGTTTTTTGTTTGTATACTACTTTTTTTTGTACTTATTGGTTATGTTTTATATATTTATTTTACTTGGAATGCTAATGGAAATGGTGATGATCCTATTGAAGTTTCTTTACCAGTGATTGAGTGGCAGAAGTATACTAACTTGTCAAAAACCCAAGAGGTAAGTAAAATAAAGTAAATTTATACTAATTAAATCCTATCCTATGAATTTAAAGTTGAATAAAAAAGGTTTCACTTTGGTGGAAGTTCTTTTAGTTGTGGTGATTATTGCGATTCTGGCTGCTATTGTGATTGTGGCTATTAATCCTGGTAGACAAATTTCTCAGGCTAACAATACTCAAAGAAGTAGTGATGTTAAAGCTATTTTAGATGCGGTGCATCAGTATTCTATTGATAACAGAGGTGCTTTACCTACTGCTATTACAACGACTCCAACTGTTGTTGGTAGTGGTGCTGGTTTGATTGATATTTGTACTGATCTTGTTCCTACATATATGGCTGAAATGCCTTATGATCCAACTGCAAGTGGTGCAGCGTATACTGATTGTTCAGCTTACAATACAGGTTATACTATAGCTTCTGATGCGAATGGTCGTGTTACTGTTGCGGCTCCTACGGCTGAGCTTTCTGAAACTGTTAGTGTTACGAGATAATTTTCTTTTTATTTAAAAAGAGCCCGCCTTAAGGCGGGTTCTTTTTGATTTATGGCATAGAGGTCTAAGGTTGGTGAAAACTTTATAATCCTGTCATAATTTTAACTTCAAATTTTATTGTGTCATCGGCTTTGATGTTTTCTTTTTTTCTGATGTTTGCTTTGAGTGGCAGAAGGTAGCTGCCGGATTTTTTGTCGGGAAAAATTGAAGTTTCCCAGCTAGTTTTGCCAACAGTTACTGTTACTGGTAGAGAGCCAAAGCCCTTTGTGAATGGGGCGTAGAGGTTTTTTATGAGTTCGGAGGTGTCTTTATCCAGATTTACAAAATGCCAGGCCGCGACTCCTGGATAAATCCAAACTTGTGAATTGAATTTGTAGGTAGGATTTTTCATTGTTGAGATGTTAATTTTTCAGAGGGGGATGGTGGCTCGCTTCACTTGCCACGGCATCCATCGTTCGCTCGCAAATATTCGCATAAATGCGTCTACTTGTCTCGCTCACTCGAATGTGCGAACCCTTCGGGTTCACTTCCCCTTTCGTGATGAAAAATTATCAACACCTGTGGTGTCGTTAATTTTTCATGGCGGAGAGAGGGGGATTCGAACCCCCGGTAGGTTGCCCTACACACGCTTTCCAAGCGTGCTCCATCGGCCACTCGGACATCTCTCCTTAATAGCTATTGCCACACATTTATAGCATGATACAATTCATAAGTATATGTTTGATTTAACAGGTTTTTTACATTTTTTGGTGGCTATTTTAGTGGTTTTGTCTGTGCATGAATCTGCACATGCTGTAACCGCTTATTACCTTGGCGATCCTACTGCAAAACTGAAAGGTCGTATTAGTTTGAACCCTATTAGGCATTTGGATCTTTATGGAAGTTTGATTTTTCTTTTAACAATGAGAATTGGCTGGGGAAAGCCTGTTCCTGTGAATTCTGAAAATTTTAAGAAGCCGGTGAGGGATAGTGCATTAACAGCTTTGGCTGGCCCTATGTCTAATTTTGCTTTGTCTTTCGCGGTGGCATTTTTGTGGAAACATACTGGTAAATTTATGCCTGAAATTCTTTTAACACAGTTGCAAACAATCTTTCATGTGAGTATTTTTCTTGGCGTTTTTAACCTTCTTCCTTTTCCTCCGCTTGATGGTTCTAAGATTTTAGGACTCTTTATTCCTAGAAAATATGAGTATCAATATGCAAATTATTTGGAAAATGGGGTTCAATATTTTATTGCCATAATGATGATTGATGTTCTTGTTCTGTCTAATTTCCTAGGTTATCCGGTTTTTGGCTTAGTTATAAGGAAAATCTCTGTTATTGTAGAGGGTATTTTAATTTTGGGTACCTAGATGTAGTAGTGTCCACTCAAATGATAACGCGTCTTTTTGTGTCGCGGACTCTTTGTATTTGGCTTATCTTAGCCCTTTACTTGCGTTCTATTTTTGTATACAATTAAACCAATCTGCAATGCGCGTTAGAGTCTTAACTACTCTCTCTCCAAGCTCACCTAAGGGAACCCGATATATCTGCTGACCGTGGTCACACAGAAAAGGGTACCCACCTGGACATACCAGGGGTCAGTGCTTAAGACCAAACGGCAAAGTGGTAAAATTAGACCTTTAAGACATTGAAGCCGCTTTTAGAAGGGGCCTTTTGTCGTTGTGCTACTTTATGCTTTTTTTGATGAAAAACACTAAGTTTACTATTGCGATACAATAAAGTGATGCTTGCGGTATTTTTGCGATTGCAAGCGCGTTGTATAGAACTGCTGCTAGTATTCCATAGGCTATTTGGTCTGTTTTTTCTATCGGAGAAGTGCGTGGTTCTATGAGCATGATTGTGGCAAAAAAGTAGATTGTGGCGTCTGTGAAAACAAATTGGAAGGCTTCTATTCCGCTATAAAAGTAAGTAAAGATAGCGTGTGGAATTAGAAAACTTATTAATATGGCGTACTTGCGCCATTGTTTAAGGAAAAAAATTGTCCAAATTGCGAGTAATGCTAGCGTGAAATACCCTCCAAATAATTTGTAATTCGTTCCCCACCAAGAAGCTATTGTTGAGTCTGATCCGAATAGTTTTAGTAGTAGTGTTGCTAGAATTATTCCAAAAACTGCTGGATTTATGGCTGGCGAACCTTGTTTTTCTAGGAAAAATTTACTGAAAGTGGCAATTGTTGTTGCAAGTGCTGTTGCTGGTAGGGAATTGGAATGTAGTACTAGGAAAATTATGAGCGCTGTTGAAATTGTGTTGTAGATTGATTTTGGTTTTTTTGTGAGAAATTTTAGTGTCGCAAATAAAATAATAGCAAGGCCAACACTTGCTAAAAGATGTAATAATACGGCTTGAGAGAAGTTGTTGAAGTAAATAGCACCTAGTGCAAAAAGTCCAAGAAGGATGTTGATAATTTTTAGTGGAGACATCTTGAGGTTCATAAGCATATATGAGATAGTAATTTTACTTAAGATTTTACCTCAAAAGTTATGCAAAAAACAATTTACCTATTAATGCTTACAGTTATTATTTCTGGTGTGTTCACTGGATGTTTGCCTGTAGACACAACTATTGATTCTGAACCTGTTGCTCTTGATCAAGCAATGCCTGCTAATGATGGTCAATTACCTCCTGTGGAAGAAATGATTGTAGAACGCGGTGGTATGATGGGGCGTGGTGGGAATGGAATGATGGTTTTTGCCAATAAATATAAAGATGGTACATATGAGGAAATTGGTGCTTATCAAAGTCCTGCTGGAGCGGAAACTTTAGGCGTAAAAGTGACAGTTAAAGATGATGTTGTAACTAGTTTAACAGTTACAAATAAGGCTACGGATGAAGTTAGCATTAAGTTGCAAGATATGTTTATCCAAGGAATTAATACTTTAGTTATTGGAAAAAAATTAGAAAATTTAGATGATTTTACTGTGGTAAATGGGGCTTCTCTTACACCTGCTGGTTTTAATAATGCAATTAAAGCTATAAAAGTTGACGCTGAAAATGCCTCATAATTGTGAAGAGCGTGAGCTTTTGGGCACACGCGTTAGAATTTTTGGTGATGTTGACTTCGAAAAAGCTTTCAAAGAATGCAAACGCATCGAGAAGGCTTTTTCTCGTTTTTTAGAGGGGAATGAGCTTTGGGAATTGAATCAAAATGTGGGTGTTTTTTTTGAAGTTAGTGAGGAGATGATGCATTTGTTGAAGTTAGCTCAACAGGTGAAGGAAAATACTGGTGGAGCGTTTAATGTGGCTGTGGAAAGTGTTTTGAGAGGGTTGGGTTATGATAAAAATTATTCTTTTGTTGAAAGTGATAGTGGCAAAATCGGTGAAATTGAATTTGATGGAAGTAGGGTTAAAATTACAGCTCCAGTAGATTTAGGCGGCTTAGGCAAAGGCTATGCTTTGAAAAAAATGGTTGAATGTTTGAACGGTAGTTTTTGTGTGGATGCTGGTGGTGATATTTATGCACAAGGTAGTGGTTGGAAGGCGGCTTTTGAACATCCTTTAAATGAGGGGGAGGTGATTGGTGGAGTTGAAGTTGATGGCTTTTACTTAGCCTCTAGCAGTGCAAGTAAGCGTAAGTGGGGTAAGAGTCATCATTTGATAAATACGGCGTCTGGTGAGTGTGCAGACGATATGCTGGCCGTTTATATACAAGGAGGAGACGGTACTTTGGTGGATGCGTATAGTACTGCTCTTTATGTGATGGGTTTTGAAAGAGGTGTTGAAATGATTTCGACACTTCCTGTGGAAGCCATGTTAATTAGCAAAGAAGGTGCTATTTTTAGGTCGAAAGGTTTTAAGGGAGAGCTTTTTACAGCTTAGTTATTATTTCTGAAAAGAAAAATATGTGTTCGTTTGTTTTTCCATTTTCGCTGTAGCTGGCTTTTATTTGCCCTTTTTCTTCATCTATTGCGGTAACTGTTACTTTTGTGAAGATTCCATAAATTGGTGCATATACTGTTGAATTGATTTCAACACTTGGGTGCAGATTAATTGGGATGACATTTTTAATGTTTTGAACAGATATTGTGTTATTGAAACCTTTTACTAAAGCCTTTTCTTTGTTGATGTTAATAATTATTCCACTTTGATATTCATTCCCATTTTTGATTGCAATTGGAGACCCTTGTTGAAATCGGTTCGACAGTATTTTGAAAGTTTTTGCTTTGAGAGTAGCAGGTGTTGAAACGAATTCGTCAAAGTAGTAAACATCTGGTGTGGATTCGTCGGTGGAGTTGTTTACTATGGCGTGTGCAAGCCCAGAACCTCCTTGCCACCAAGTAATTAAAATATCGGATTTTTGTGCTTGAGAGTCGGTAAGGGGAATAATAAGTGAGTTAGGCATTTCGAATATTTTTCCTTGAAGATCTTTGAGTGTTGAAACTGTTTCAACAGTTTTTTGAAGAATTGCTGGTTCGAATGTGAATACGGTATTTTCTTTATAATTCCAGGCATTTTGTAGTTCTGCCAGGCTTGGTGAAAGTACGTAAGAACCTGTGGGTGTTGAAGTGAGTTCAACAGGTGGGAAATCAAAAGGAATTTCTCCAGGGGCGTGGTCGGGGATTATTGAAACACTTGTTTGTGGTGTTGAAGGTGGTTCAACAGGCTTTTGAGCTTTTGTACATGCCGTTGTGCTTATGATGAGGGCGAGAATGAGGAGTTTTTTTATCATGAGGAAAATGTATCAGTGGTGGGTAAATTTGTCTATCTTCCTTAAATTTGCTATATTTCTGGGTATAGTATTTTCTAACCCTATAAATATGGAAGGATACTGTGTAAAGTGTCGCGCTAAATGTGAAATGGCCGGCGCAGAACAAATTGAAATGAAGAACGGACGCCCTGCAATGAAGGGGAAATGTTCTAAGTGTGGTACTGGTATGTTTAAGATTATGTCGCCTAAAGATGCTGCTTAATTGTAGGCGAAGGGATTATCGATAATTGCCAAACTCTAGCGGTAGTGCGAGTTTCTCATCTGCTCTGAGGGTGGCAATTATTTGTTGTAGTTCGTCGATTGATTGAGATGTTACTCTTACTGTGTCACCTTGAATGTTTGGCTTTGATTTAGGAAAAGATTCTCTAATTATGTTGGCGATTTTTTTGCCGTTTTCTTGGTCTAGTGCTTTGATTAGTTTCATTTCTTCACGCATTCTCATTCCACCAATTTCCTTAGCGGGTTCGCGTTTTAGTACTAAAGGTGAAACGCTACGGCTGATCATTTTTTTGATAAGTATTCCGTGAATTGAGTCTATTTGCATTTCGCTTTGAGCGGTGATTTTGATGTTGTCTTCGCTAAGCTCTATTTCTACATTTGCATCTTTGAGATCGAAACGATTTACTGCTTCTTTTTTTGTTTGTTCAACTGCATTTTTTAGTTCTTGGAAATCGAATTGAATCGTAATGTCCATTGAGTGTTCTTTTGCCATGGGTTTTATAAGTTATATTTGAATGTATTATAGCAGATTGACTAAGATTTAAAAATTGTTATAATAGTATCCATTAATTTTATGTATGGGTAGATTTGATTTGGATGGTTATGGGTATGATGATGAGCTTTTTTCTTTTACAAGAGGGGAAAATTCACAAACTTTAAAATCTGATTTTGGGAAGAGTTGGAGTGGTTCTATGGTTAAATTTATGCAAGATTTGCCAATGTTTTTTACGCTTGTGGGAGTTGATGAGAGAAAATATGTTGATGAGGAGTATGCTAGATTATTGGGTTTGCAGAGTGGTGATGTGGTGGAAGTTGTGAGGGAAAAAATAGGGCAAATTATTCCTAGAGGGTTTTTAAGTTCTGAAGCAATTGTGAAGACTAATAATGTTTTTGCTTTTACTATTCCAAAGAAAATTTTTAATGCTTTGCCTGATGATAGAAGAGCAAGAAGTGGGAGAGTTTCTTTGGCGGAAGTTAGTAGAGAGAGTGTTATAAGTGATCCTTATGCTGGATTTAGGGGCTTTGGCAATCCAGTTGTGAATGATTTGAGTTTAGAAAGAGCTGAGGAAATTTTTGTTGGCTGTTATGAGTTTAATAGAAAAATTAGTAAAAACTTGCCTTTTAGGAGAGGTGATTCTAAAGATGATATGTCTTTGCTTTTGCAAAAGGCTGTTTCAACTTTAAGGAGTAACGAAAGAATTTTTGAGCAAGTTTTAGGAGTGGTTGCCAGTAAGGAACTGCACGACTACTATACCTATTTCAAATAAAATTAAGAAAACAATCACGGCTTCTAAAAATAATCCTTTACGGCTTTCTAAGTAGTTTAGTACGAATTCTACATCAGTGAAGATGATGTCGTTTTTCTTTACTAGGATTTCGTAACGGTCTGAAATTTCGTATTCGTCGTCTAGGACTGGATACCATTGGTCGAGATATGGGTCGTCCCAGGTAAAGTCGGGTTTATCTAGAAGCGCCATTTGGCTTACCATTAGATTTCTAAGTTGCATGGCTCTGCCTACTACTTTTAGGAGTTGGCGAGTTGAAAGATTAGTGCGTCCTTTTTTGGCAAAAGAATGTAGAATGTTTGTAAGTGTGTCTAATTGTGCTCCAATTTGTTCTTCGAAAAATTCTAGAATTAGCGAGCGGGCAAGCATTACTGCTAATAAGATTTGGAAATGTTCGTCTGCTTTGTGGCAATAAACTGTGGTTCCTTTTACTTGTTCTGTTTTAGTGGTTGTTTTAATTGTAAGCTCTTCGGTTCTTTGGTCTGATTTGCTAAATTCTCCCTCTAGATGTGGAGTTAGTCTTTTTATGAGTTCTTCGGTTTGCTTTTCATTTTTGGTCATGAAAACCGCCACACCATATTTAAAGATGAATACTTTTGAATTTTCATATTTAAGTACTAGAGGGTCACGATTTTGCAAAGTGAAACCTTTTAGCTTAAATAAGCCCTTCATTTTGAATTTTTCTCCTAGGTGGTAAGCTTTTAAATGCATATATTTATTATGTGATCTTTTATTTTAGACTATTTTATATAAATGTCAATGATATTCGTTGACATAATTATTGATTTGGGATCATAATGAATTCTAATCATATTTTATGACTTTTAAATATCCACATTTACCGCCTGATCACCCAGATAATCAGGGTGAAAATGAAAGTGGCATTCCTTTGAGGGACGTTCCTCCAGGTGCAATAGTTCCTTTGGAAAAACCAGAGGGAATGGTAATTATCCATGATGTAGTGAGGGGAGTTGTGGAGGATATAAGAGGAGAGTTTATAGTTGATTTTAATGTGAGGTAATTAGATATCTAAAGATAATTAATAAAGGTATTATTGATTTAATATTTTATAAAAAACAATCCTATGGGAAAAGGAAAAGAGCCTAAGAAAGAAAGCAAGAAGCCAGGAAAATCAATAAAAGAGAAAAAGGCTGCAAAGTTGGCTAAAAAATCTAAGTAGATTTAAAATGGATACACAGAAAAACAACCCGCTTCATGGGGTCACTTTGAAAAAAATACTTCAAGACTTGGTGGAGCAATATGGGTGGGAACGCTTAGCCGAAAAAATTAGCATAAGATGTTTTATGTTTGATCCTACAATCAATTCAAGTTTGAAATTTTTAAGAAAAACTCCTTGGGCAAGAGAAAAAGTTGAAAAATTGTGGCTGGAGATGTCTGGAGCCACGACCGGGATTTGAACCCGGGACCCCTTCCTTACCATGGAAGTGCTCTACCGACTGAGCTATCGCGGCGTGGTTTTTTATTACTGGGAGTTTAGCGGGAGATTATGGACGGGGCAAGTTTTATGTGTTATAAGTTTTTAATAAAATTTATACGTATGGAGCGGAAAAATTGTTGTGATTTAGTTGAACTGAAGGATGTGTTGGCAAATGACCCTGCTTATACTGAAAGTGTTAATGATTTTTTGTTTTTTAATTTTGATGGTGAGTTGGAAGATGATGTGGCATTTGATTTTGTGGATAGATTTGTAAATTTGCTTATGGAGAGGTTTTGTAATTTTGTGAAGTTAAACCCAAAGCGCTTGAGTGAAGAATGGATTAAGCAGGATTTTATGAATCCATTTTTTAATGATGATTCTTTTAATGCTTTTGTAGAGGAGTTGGTAGATATGGATGCAATAAATTGTTGGTCGTTGAAAAATAAATTGATTTCTATTGGGTATGCTGTTTTAGAGAAGTTTGTGAGTTTACAGGAATATGAAAAATTGAAGATGCCTTTCGAGCAGGTGATGGCTGGAAGAAGTGAGGTTGTTCAGGAGGTTTTAGCTGCTGTTACTTTGGAGCTAGAAAAAATGGGCAAGTCGGAGACGACCTCTTAGTTTTAAGAGGCTTCTCCAACTCTTTATCCGTTTCGGGAGTATTTTAGTGTAAAGTACTATTTTTCGCAAGGTAAATGGCTATTGACAAAGGTAAAATTTCAGATAATATGCTTTTACTTTTAAGTTAAACTTCATATGGCGAAAGGAAAAAGTCAAAATTGTACATGGTTCTGCAGTGAATGTAATACTGCGAATGATCTGTCACACTATCCAAAAAATAGAAATGAGGAGATTGTTAAAGAATTGAAGAAATTCTGTTCTAAATGCCGTGCTCATGTTATTCACAAAAGAAAGGATACCAAGAAAGGTAACTAATCTTTCCTTATTAATTTAGAAATCATGATTTTTGTTTTAAATCGTTTTAATAGTTCTCTACTGCTCTCTACATAAGAATGTGGTGTAATGTAATATTTATGCCCGTTCTTGATTGAATTGGGCATTTTTAAATTCATGAATAAAAATATAATTAACATAAATGGTGTAGGAATAGATGCGGAAGCTCATGATATTGAATCTATTCAACCTTCGATCAATAAAGTTACAAATTTAATTAAAATGATTTGTGACAGGTTTATAAATTCTGGTGAGCACTCTATAAGTTTTGAGCATGTTAATGGTTTGTTTTATGCAAAATTAAATTCCGTTTCTCTAGATAGGCAAGAGCAGTTTTGTAAAAGGATGATTGATTTATTAGAAACTTTTTTTTGCTTTGATTTTCATGATCCTTCTTCTATTGCTAATGATATTAACGAACTTGTTCATTTAATAGTTGGACAAGATGTTGGTGATTTGGGTCATGTTGGTGAAGATGTTGCAACAATTGAAGATTTTACTCGGCTAGTTTCTAAAAAGAAAAAGGAATTTGTGGCTTCAAAATTAGATGAAGTTGGTAGACCTTCCGAATTAGTTGGTTTGATTTTTGTTTCGGAAAACCAATTAGCTAAGAGCGAAGTATTACAAAGAATAGGATCTCTTGATATTGATAATCCTAGGTTAATTGAAATGTTGATAAATTCAGTTGATAAAATTAAAAAGGACCAAGTATTTAAACCTATGTTTTTAGGTATTGTTAAGTCTGTAATTAACGATTATGTAAAAGGTGAGTTTTCGGAATACATATCTTTGTTGGATCAGATAACTGTATTTTTGGAAACAATGAGAAAACGAAAAATTACTTTGGCTGATTTGAAATTATTGTCATATTTTGTTGATAATTTTTCATTTGATGAGGCTGCAGAATTAGTTAATGCTAATGATGCTTTTATGTCGAGTTTGGTTAAGTCTGTTTATAATGGTGGGCATATTGTGCGCAATGACTATGTAAGAAGGATGGAATCTTCAGCAACTTCAGAGACTTTTATTAAAGGTTTGGATGACCATGCTATGCAAAATCTTTTTAGTATTTTTATGAAAGTTGCGAATGGTGAAATTAATGTTAATGAAATTGATTTTCAGGTTGGTATTGGCGGATTTGAGCATGGCGTTCCTTTAAGGATTTTAAGCTACCTTGTTCCTAGTTTAACAATTGCTAATAGATTTTTTGCAAAATATGGTGATTCTCCAAAGATTAGCTTTTTTACTGGCCAGCACGGCGCAATTTATTGTAATGGCTTTGATAAAGAAACTGTTCAGAAAAGAACTACTAACTCTTTTAATTTTGCAGGAGGGTTTGTAAAAAAATTCTTTCCTAATTTGGTTGGTAATTTTGAATTTGTGAATGATGTTCCTTGGGAAGAACCAAAAATGGGAGCAATGTTAGAGTATTTTGAAAAATTGCTTCTGGAAGAGTTAGGGCATGATGCTAAAATTACAAACTTAGTTGGTGAATTAAGGAAAAGAGGGGCTAGATATGGTGGAGAGGTTGGTGAAATGAATGCTCTTAAATACGCTGCTTTTCATGTTATATGTTTTAGAGATATTCCAATAATTGATGCTTATGTGAAAGGAGGAGATGTGTTTAAAGGTCGTAATTTTATTACTTTTGGTGGTAAGGCAGAATTAAGTTTTGATTTGGTAAGGAGTAAGTTGGTTGAAAAATTTACTGTGAGTGGATTTAATGAATTTGTTGAAAGTAAAGGAAATGCTCATTTGAAGATAGTTGATGATGTTCAAAGTGCTAGCTTGGAAACTAGATCTACAGTAATTATGGATAGTGGTGATATTCCACCATACTTTTTGGTTGATAAAGTGGGAGATGTTGCGGTTGAAGATTTGAAAGCTAATAGTCCAGCAGATGTTGGAAAAGTGATAGCAAATATGGTTAGAAGTGTTATTTTATTTCATAGAACTTCAGAAGATAAAAAAACTGTAGTAGCAGCTGGATCTGTTGTTGATTCTATGGCACTACTTGCTACTGCGGTTTCTCCTTATGAATTAGCTAATTTTGTTTACAATTTTAAAAATGAATCCAAATAGAGAAAAAATCGGACGTTCTCAAAATCTTGATTTATATGGTTTAAATATATCCAATACCAAAAAAGACTATATAGTTGATGTTGATGGAAAGGAGTATATTGATTTTTTGTCATGTGCGTCATCTTTAACTTTGGGTTATCAGCGTGAAGATTTGGTTAAGGCTTTTGTTGATCAGTGTCAAAAAGTTCCTCATACATGTACGGTATATACTTTTTCTCCTATTGTGGGGGAGTATGTTGATGCTCTTCTTGCTACTACGGAAATTGTTAATCCCAAAGTTTTATTTGGTGCTTTTGGCTCTGATTCTATTGAGAGTGCTATTAAATCGGCTCAGGTTTTTACTGGTAAGAAAAAAATCATAGCTTTTAAAAAGGCTTATCATGGTGGGACTTGTTTGTCTTTGGCTAGTAGTGGCTTTGAGGGGTTAAAAAATAATCTTCACCTTCCAGATTATTTTTTTCATTTAGATTATCCAGATTCAGATTTGTATGAATCAACTTTAATTGCAATTGAGGAACTTTTAAAAAGCGGTGAAATTGCAGCTCTTTTAATGGAAACTATTTTGGGTGATGGAGGAGTTATTTATCCTGCGTTAGATTTTTATAAGCAAATAAAAAGTTTGTTAGAAAGATATGGAGCTCTTTTGATTTTCGATGAAATTCAATCTGGTATGGGAAGAACGGGTAAATTTTGGTCTTATGAACATTTTAATATTGTTCCTGATCTTTTTTGTACTGCTAAAGGTTTAGGTGGTGGATATGTACCTTTGAGTGCATGCATTGGAAGAGGAGATGTTATTGATGCAATGAATAATTGTCAGAATGCGTTTACATTTTCTTCTCATGCCGCGAGTTGTGCTGTTGGATTACGAGTTATTCAAGCTATATATGAAGAAAAAGTTTTAGATAATGTGATTGCTGCTAGTAAAATAATTTGTGAAGAATTTGAAGCATTAAAAGATTGTGATTTGGTCGAAGGCGTTAGGGGTGAAGGTTTAATGTTAGGTCTGGCACTTAAAAGCGAAAAATCTTTGGGTCCTTACATTGGAAAAATTTGTTTAAAAAATGGGGTTTATGTTGGGTATTATGGAGCAAATAATAATGTGATTCGTATTCATCCTGCTTTAACAGTTAGTGAGGAAAGTGCTAGAGAAGGAGCTAGAAGGGTTGTGAAAAGTGTTTTGGAGTTTGCTTCTGATCCTCAAAAATATTTAGCAGATGGTAATTTTAAATCTTTTTTTACTGAATAAATTATGCAAAATTCTCCAATTAGTTATATAGACTTTGTGAATGATATATCGCAGCATGGAGGGGAAATTTCGTTGGTTGAAATTGAAAATGATGTTACTAATCTAGACGATTTATCAAAATCTTTGAATTGTAAAATTGATGATCTTTATAAAACTGTTTGTTTGAATTATAAAATTGAAGGTGTAAGAAATTTAATTGCTGTAATTGTTCCTGCAGTTGCAAAAGTGGATTTGAATAAAGTGGAAAATTGTTTGGAGAATATTGTTGGAGTTAGAGTTAAATTAAAGGCTGCACAGCCTGATTTTATTTTGTCGGAAACAGGTTTTATTCCTGGAGGAATTCCACCAGTTGGATTTCAATGTAAAAGGTTTGTTGATACTTCTATTTTTGAAAAAAATATTGTTTATGCTGGTGGTGGTAATAATCTTAGAGCGTATACTGCTTTTTCGCCAACAGTTTTGGAACAGGTTTATCCTGATATTTTGAAGGGAGATTTTATTGTTTCTTAATTGACATTTTTTAAAGGTAGGTGGTAATTTATTGCCTTATTTTGATAAACTTTGTTTTTTTAATGAGTTTGAATAAATATGTTGATAGAATTGCTTCTACGGTAAAAGGCAATAATGAAAAAGTTGGTGATCATATAGATTTGTTTAGGCAAGTTATTGGAGCCGTGTTGGATGATGCTCAATTAAAAAAGAATTTTGATGGTGCAGCTATTAGATATGCAGCTATGTGTGGAGAGATTACAAATAGGGTTATGGCTGTATTAGGTGGTTCTGAATTTGTAGACTTATTGGCTATCGGTGATGTTAATATGCCTGCTTTTGCTGTAGAAGTTGCAGATCAAATTGTTAATGATTCTTATAGATATCATGATCAGTTATCTAAAGATTTTGGACGTGGTTATGATTTAACATCTCAGGGGGCAGAAGCGGCAAGAAGCTCGTTTTTTGACTATGCTGATAAGTATTATGGTTTTTCTGCTGTTCATGGTCTTAAAGAAAAGATGGTTGAAAACTCTACAATTGTTGGAGGTGGAATGAGAGGGTTAGATGATATTGCTACTGCGATGATAAGAAATGCTGACAAATTAGGTTTAAAAAATAGATTTATTAGCCCAGATAATAGTTTTGGTACTTGGCATTCCATTGTTAATTTAAGAACTCATGGTGGACATAGTGTTCATACTTTAAAAACAGGTCAGGATAATTTTTTGCATCTTTCTGCTACTAATATTGATAAGTTTTATGATGGAGTGGAAACTCCTATGGAAACGGTTCAAGATGTTTGGTGTATTACGCCCGTTGGTAATCCATCAGGAACTTTTATGTCTGGCGATCAATTAGCATCTACTTGTGAAGCTATTGTGAATAGAAATCCTAATGCTATTATTTTGCTTGATTCTACTTATGTACGATTGTTGAGCCCAGGTAGATCTAAAGCGTTAGTGGAGGGTGTTTTAAGCAACCCTTCTGTTATTGATAGAGTAGTTTTTCTTGATAGCTTTTCAAAAACTCATGGTTTTTGTGGTGAAAGAATAGGTTTGTATTTTGCAGCGAATAAGGAAGTTTTTGATCCTATTCAAACTGTAAATATGACTCTTTCTGCTGGTAATGGTCGTTATAAAGACGCTTTAGTAATGGCAATTTGTAATTCTAGTGAGGAAAGAGAATTAATTTTGCAAGAAGTACATGATTTTTGGATGAAGGAAAGAAAGGGCCTTTTTGATAAACTTATTACTTCTGGATCTTTTGGCCATTTGTTTGATGAGCAACAACTTCATGTTGTTGATGAGCAGATGGATGAACCAGGATTGTATTTATTTTTGAAATTAAAAGAAGGTGTGACTGGCTTGGATGTTTTGAAAGAAACTCATTGTCTTGGTGTTGAAACTAAAATGGGGGACGGCAATTATATTAGATTTGCGGTTGGAAAGATTAGTGAACCTAGATTTTCTCAGAAATAGATGTTTTTGTTTTGAACTTTTGGTTAGTTTTGTTAGAGTTTGTTCATGAATTTTAAGAAAGCCTTATTTGCAGCGGTAGTACTTTGTTTGGTCCTTTTTGGTTTGTATTTTTATTTTAGTGAAGGTGGAGAAAATGCTAGTGATTCAGGAAAAGCTAGTGTTTTGGATTTTGGTAAAAAGGGGTTGGTGGAAATTTTTGGTGATTTGATGATTGGAGGTTCTGGTTCTTTTGATATTAATTTAAAGGGTGAAGGAGACAGAGTTTGGCTGCAAAAAAGAGTTAATTTTGCTAATGTTTTAGGATATTGGGAGGGGCCTTATAAAGGATTTAAAGGATTGGAAGCTTTTGAGGGAGAGCAGGCGGCTTTTGTGGTTTCTGATGTTGGTCAAAAGTATCCGGGGGCGGTTTTTTATTTGGATGTTTCTTCTGATCTTGGGGCTGGAAAAGATTTGTCTGAGTTTCTTGGAGATTTTGTAAAAGATTTTTTGGTTAGTTTTGGTTTTAATGAAGATTCTTTAAATGAAAAAGTGGTCATTGTGAGAGGGTTTGGAATGAAAAAAATGACAATTGATTGGAGTAAAGTTGGTGAAGCTAGTTTGGTTTTAGGCGCTTCGGAATTGAGTGATTTGATAGGTGAAAATTTACAATTTTACTATGGAATTTCTGATGATGGGGTGCTTATTTTGGCTATTTATCCGCATTTTGAAGATGTTTATGGTGAGGGTAAGGGTGTGAATGTTGGAAGTGAAGTATTTGTGTTGGTTAAGGGTATGGAGCTGTATGCAAATTTAAATGGTTTAGATGGTTGGAAACTTTTGGGAGATTATTTGAATAGTGTTTTAGATAAGTTAAAAGATAAGAAAGTTGTTGAATTGGAGGGGGATTATGATGAATCTTCGGGTATGTTTAGAGGGGCTGTGAAAGATGGCCTTCTTGATTTGTAATGCTATTTTTGCTTTAATTAAGTCATTATTAATTTACTTTATTTCCTATGAAGAAATTTATTGCTTTAGGTGCTTTGAGTGCACTTTTCCTTGTGGCTTGTGCCAGCGCTTTTAAGACTGGTGATACTGTGTGGGCTGAATGGTCTACTGATTCTTGGTGGCATGGTTCTGTTGATGAAAGTTGTGAAAAAGATGCTAAGAAAGGATGGCATGTTACTTTTGATGACGGTGACCAAGGTTGTTATGTAGCTGGTGAAATTTTCCACGATGCTACACCTGCATCTCCTCTAGCTGTTGGTGCTCAGGTTCTTGCTTTCTGGACAGATACTCACTATTACTCTGCTGAAATTATTGAAGTAACAGAAACTGGTTATAAAGTTAAGTTTACTGATGGGGTAGAGAAAGAAGTAACATTTGAACAAGTTGTTGCTAGATAATTTTTGATCATGAAAAAGCCTTACTATTTAAATGGTAGGGCTTTTTTAGTTTATACAGTTGCAAAGTTTTGCGCATTTTTTGCAACCATTTAAAGAACATTTTGAATGTTTTTTCATTTCCTTTTCAAGTTCTGTGAGGATTTTGGGATTACTTTCAATTGCTTTGAGCATTTGTAAAAGACGTGTTGAAGTTTCCGGACTTATGAGATGTTCGATTTTACATGCGTCTATTTCTGCTTTGTCTTCGCTGATGTTTAAAACCTTTGTTAAAAAATTTTGAAAAATCAAATCAGTATGTTTGATTTGAGTTGCGTATTCTTCTCCTGATTTTGATAGAGAGAGATGTTTGTTTTCGTCTTCAAGTATAAGCTTCTTTTTGAGTAGAGGTTTTAGTGAAGTGGAAAGTGAACCTTTTGAAATTTTTAATTTGTTTGCCACATCTGAAAGGCGAGCATATCCTTGTTTTTCATGAAGTTCATGAATTGTCATTAGGTAATGTGCCCAAGAGTGAGTGAGATCGTTTTTTGCGAATTCTTTCCATGTTTGTATTTTCATTTTTTAATTATACAAAGGAATCTCTTTCTGGTAAAGAAAGTTTTGTATATAAAACTTGCATTTTATATTTAAAACTATAAAATGTGCTTATTATGTTTGCAGCACTGATTATTACATTAAGGGAGACTCTGGAGGTAGCACTTGTTGTTGGTATTGTTTTGGCTTATCTCAAAAAAACTATTAATGGCAAGCATCAGTCCTTTGTGTGGGGTGGTCTTTTCGCTGGTGTTGTTGTAAGCGCTTTGATTGCTTATGTTTTTGAGAAATATTTTGGTGGGTTTGAAGGTACGGCTGAGCAAATTTATGAAGGGGTAGCGATGTTTACAGCTGCAGCACTTTTGAGTTGGATGATTTTATGGATGCTTGAGCAAAGAAGAAAGATTAAAGAAGAATTAGAAAAAAAGGTTTCTGTTCATATAGAAAAGGATCATCCTATTGGTCTTTTAAGTTTGGTTTTTGTTTCTACTTTGAGAGAGGGGGTGGAAACAAGTATTTTTTTGAAGGCGGCGATTTTGAGTGGTGGAAGTGATGGTACTGTTTTGGGAGCAGTGTCCGGGATTTTAATTGCTTTGGCAGTTTCTTATGTTTTGTTTAAGGGTTTTGCAAGAGTCCCATTGAAGACATTTTTTACTATTACTAGTGTAATTTTAATCTTGTTTGCAGCTGGTCTTTTTGCTCATGGTATACATGAATTTCAGGAAGCTGGTGTGTTTCCTATTTATATTGAACATCTTTGGGATATAAATAACTTCCTAGATGAGAATGGTAGTTTTGGAGGTGTTATGAAGGGCGTTTTTGGTTATAATGGCAATCCTTCACTTTTGGAGGTTGTGGGATATTTTGGGTATTTGGTTTTGATTGCTTTTTACTCTTTTTTGAGAAAAAAATAATATTACATTCCAAAAAGTAGATCTCGGATGTCTTGATCGATTCTTTCGTGTGTCCACATTGGTTCCCATACTATGTCTACACGGGCGTCTTTTACGTTTTCTGCTTGGGTGATCATGATGTCGTGTACTTGTTGTACTAAAATTTCTCCTACAGGGCAGGCTGGACTAGTTAAGGTCATCTTTACTACTGCGAGTCCTTCATTGTCGATTTCTACATCGTAAATCAAGCCCATGTCTACAATACCGATGCCAACTTCCGGGTCGATGATATTGTTTAATAGTTGCCAATAACTTTCTGTTTGTTGTTCACGGGGAACTGGGAATTCTTTAGGCATGTTTATGGAGGATTATTGCTTTTTTAATTGTTGAAAGGCCGAGTAGGGCACATTTAATGCGGCCTGGGCTAATTTCTATTCCAAGCATGTTTATTATGTCTGGGGTGTCCATGGCTTTTATTTCTTCGATGGTTTTTCCGATGATTTCTTCTGTTAGCATTGAGGTTGTTGCTTGGCTTATTGCGCAGCCTATGCCGTCAAAATTTGCTTTTGTGATTTTGTTGTCTTCAATTTTTAGTTGAATGGAAATTTTGTCACCACAGCTTGGGTTGTATTCTTCGGAATAAGCATTGGCATCTTTAAGTGGCCCTTTGTTGCGAGGGTTTTTGTAGTAGTCGAGAATTATTTCTGAGTATAAATCCATTTTATTTAAAAATTTTAATGGTTTCTTTTAGGGCTTTTTCTGCTTGTTCCACGTCTTCCTTGTTGTTGTAAATGTAAAAACTCATGCGTGCTAGAGATGGAATTTTGAGTCGTTCTATTAATGGATGTGCGCAGTGTTTTCCTGATCTAATTGCTACTCCGTATTCGTTGAAAATGCTGGCGATGTCGTGAGGATGGATTCCTTCTATGGTGAAAGATACAACTCCACCTCCGTTTTCTGGATGGAAAATTTTTACTTCTTTGTGTTTTGAAAATAGCTCGATTGCATAGTCTGTAAGTTCTTTTTCGTGCTTTTGAATGTTTTCCATTCCAATCTCTTCCAAATATTCTATGGCAGATTTGAAGGCGATAGTTTCTGCAATATTTGGAGTACCGGCTTCGAATTTATCTGGTAGTCCTGTGTAGCTTGTTTCTTGTTGTGTTACATGTAAAACCATTCCGCCACCAAATAAAAATGGAGGCATTTCATTGAGTAATTCTTCTTTTCCGTAGAGAGCTCCTGAACCAGTTGGTCCTAACATTTTGTGACCTGAGATTGTGAAAAAATCGCAGTTTAATTCTTGGAGATCTATTTTTGTATGAGCTGCTAATTGGGCTCCGTCTATTAAAACTTTTGAGTTAAATTTGTGGGCAAGTTCTATGATTTTTTTAATGTTTGGAATTGTTCCGGTAACATTAGACATTCCGGTTACTGCTACAAGTTTGGTTTTTTCTGATAAAAGTTTTTCGTAAATTTCCATATCTAGATTGAGATCTTCTTTGATTGGAATAACTTTTAAAGTTGCTTTTTTGCGTTTGCAAAGCTCTTGCCATGGAATTAAATTTGCATGGTGTTCAAGTTCTGAAACAATTATTTCATCTCCTTCATGGATGTTTTTTTCGCCAAAAGTGTAGGCAACTAAATTTATTGCTTCTGTAGTGTTGCGAGTGAAAATGATTTCGTGTGCTAGTTTTGCGTTGAGAAATTTTTGTAATGTTACGCGTGCAGATTCATAAAGTGTTGTAGATTCTTCCGAAAGCGTATGAATTCCTCGGTGAATATTGCTGTTATTGTTTTCGTAATAATCTGTGAGAGCTTGAATAACTTTGTGGGGTTTTTGTGTTGTGGATGCGTTATCTAGGTATGCTAATCTTTTGCCGTTTATTTTACGGTCAAGGATTTTAAACTGTTTGCGAATTTCTTCTACATTTAACATACTGAATTTTCTATTTTTTCTGTGAGTAATTCACGGATTTCTTCACTTGGTATTTTTTCTAATTCTGTTTGCATAAAACCTTTTACTAACATGTCTTTAGCTTCTTTCTTATTTATACCACGACTTTGTAGGTAGAATAAAAGTTCTTCGTCTACTCTTCCCATTGTTGCGGCGTGGCCGGCTGCTACATCGTCGGCCTCGATTTCTAGTGATGGGGTGGTGTTTGTTTTGGCATTTGGCGAAAGCATGAGCGTGTGGTGGGCTAGGTAGCTGTCTGTTTGTTGGGCTTGTGGATTGATTTTTAGCATTCCTGTGTAGTCGACTTTTGATTTGTCGTACTGCACCGCTCTTACATAATAGTAGGCGTTGGTGTTAGTGGTTGTGTGATTTGAAAGCGTTTCAAAGGGGAAGGTGTCGTTTTCCTTTGCTATGATGAAGGCAATAAAATTTAGTGTGGAATTTTTTCCTTCTAAGTTGAATGTGATTTTTTTGTTTTCTTTCCATCCTTTTTCTAAGTAGGCGATAAAGGTGATATCACAGTTTTCTTTGATGTGAATATTTGAGTTTTCTAAATTATCGGTAATTAAAATTTGGCTGGAATTTGAGTCCAGCGTTAGATTTTCTGTTAGTTGAACGAATTGTGGTAGATCTCTTATTTCCATATTTTTATCCTACTGAGCCTGTCATTTCTAGCTCTAGTAGTCTGTTTAATTCCAATGCGTATTCCATTGGTAGTTGTTTGATAATCGGGTTTGCAAAGCCGTTTACAATTGCCGAGGCCGCTTCTTCTTCTGTAAGTCCGCGACTTTGAAGGTAAAACATTTGCTCTTCACCAATTTTTGCGACTGTGGCTTCGTGGGCAATTGTTACATCTTCTTCTTCGATTTTCATGATTGGGTAGGTGTCGGAGCGCGAGTGCTCATCGAGCAGGAGCGCGTCACAAGAAACATGGCTTTTAATATTTTTTGCGCCCTTGTTAACTTTTAGAAGGCCTCTATATGTTGAGCGCCCTTGTCCTTTTGAAATAGATTTTGACACTATTTTAGAGCTTGTGTTAGAGGCGGCGTGGATTATTTTTGCGCCCGCGTCTTGGTGTTGGTGTTGGCCTGCAAAGGCCAAAGATTGTACTTCTCCGCGGGCGCCTTCGCCCATCAAGAAGATGGCTGGATATTTCATTGTTACTTTTGAACCTATGTTGCAGTCTAGCCAAAACATCTCGGCGTTTTCATGAGCATGTGCACGCTTTGTAACAAGGTTATAAACATTTGATGACCAATTTTGAAGTGTAGTGTATTGAACGCGTGCGTCTTTTTTAACGATAATTTCTACAACAGCTGAGTGAAGAGAATCTGTGCTGTAGGTTGGAGCTGTACAACCTTCTACGTAGTGGACTGATGAGCCTTCGTCGGCAATAATAAGAGTTCTTTCGAATTGTCCCATGTTTTCTGCGTTGATGCGGAAGTAGGCTTGAAGGGGGAGTTCTATGTGCACACCTTTTGGTACATAAATGAAAGACCCTCCAGACCATACTGCTGCGTTTAAGGCGGCGAATTTATTGTCTGTTGCTGGGATTATTGTGCCAAAATATTCTTTAAAATATTCTGGATATTTTTGTAAGGCGATATCGGTAGATTCAAAAATTACTCCTTTTTCTTCTAAGGATTTTTGCAATGAATGATATACAACTTCAGATTCGAATTGTGCCCCTGTTCCGGCTAAAAATTTTCTTTCTGCTTCCGGTATTCCAAGTTTTTCGAAAGTGTCTTTAATTTCTTCTGGCACATCTTCCCAATTTGTTTTTTCTTTGTCTTGAGGTTTTATGTAGTAGTGGATTTTGTCGAAATCTATGCCAGAAAGATCTCCACCCCATTTTGGCATTTCTTTTTTTAGGAAAATTTCGTAGGCCTTGAGTCTGTATTCTAGCATCCATTCTGGCTCATTTTTCATTTGCGAAATTTGGATAATCAATTCACGATTGAGTCCTGCTGGAGCCTTAAAAATGCTATCTGTTTTAGTTTTAAAACCAAATTTATAGTCTTTGAGGGTGTCGTTGATTAAATTGTGAGTTGATACTGGTACTGCCATATTTAGTTTATGTATTGTTCGTAACCGTTTTCTTCAAGTTCAAGTGCTAGCTCTTTTCCTCCGGATTTTACAATCTTTCCTTTTGCCATTACATGAACATGGTGAGGAGTGATGTAATTTAAAATTCTTTGGTAATGGGTGATTAGTAAAACTCCCATACCGTTTTTTTCGTGAGCATCTTGAATTCCATTTGAAACTATTTTGAGTGCGTCTATATCAAGGCCGGAATCGATTTCATCTAGCATGGCTAATTTTGGTTTTAATGTAGCCATTTGCATAATTTCTGCTCTTTTCTTTTCACCTCCAGAAGAACCTTCGTTTACAGGTTTTGTAATGAAACTTTGATCCATTTTTAAAAGCTCTGCATTTTCTCTTAGTGTTTTCATAAATTCTCCCGGTCTTACTAATTCTGTATCGTTTGCTTTGTTGTTTGCGTTTTTAGCTAGTCTTAGAAAATTGCCAAGAGTAACTCCTTCGATCTCTAATGGGTGTTGAAACCCTAAAAACATTCCCAGATTTGCTCTTTCGTTTGGGTCTAGTTCAAGAATGTCTACACCATTAAATTTAGCATTTCCTTCTGTAACTTCGTATTTTGGGTGACCCATTAAAACTTTGCAGAGAGTGCTTTTTCCAGAACCGTTTGGCCCCATGATTACATGAATTTCGCCTTCAAGAAGAGTAAGGTTAACTCCATTTAGGATTTTTTTACCTTCAACTTCAGCATGTAAATTTTCTATTTCGAGGATGTTTGACATCTTTATTTTAGGTTATTCCGTAGATAGGAATGTATCTAAAATGGAGAATTTTGTCAATTTGTAAGCCTCAATTATTTGATTCTCAAAGTGCTGAGAATTTTGTTTTTAAATCTGTCGATTAATCCGTTAGCACTTTCGTGTTTTGCATTAATTTTGTTTTGGGCAGCATTTTCCCACCCTGAAGCTTTTTCTGAAATTTTTCTAAATGGTATTCCAGCGTAGTCACAGGCAATAAGCACTACACGGCTAATAAACGAAGGGCCAGCATTCCATAATTGATAAGCTGTATTACTTGCAAATGCTATTGGGCTTAAAACAGTTTGTACTGCTAAATTTGTTGTTGCTCTTATTACATTAGTGACTCCCTTAGCGGTTTCTGCAAATGGCTCAAGAGTTTTTTTCACAAGATCCTGGATAGGGTGTTGTATTCCTTTTGCTGCTTGTGAGCTGTTTAATGCATTGTGGGCTGAAGCTGCTGCTACATCAAAATTTACACTTGAAACCTCTGCAGGTGTTGCAAGTGGCTTAAATAACACTAATCTCTTTTTAATTGAATCCAGCATTTTTTATAGTTAATAGCTTGTTATTATTAACTATTTTTAAACTTTTGTCAACTATTTATCCGGAGGGATATTGTAGTAATCGAATAGGTATTCTGCAATTTTACTGAAAGTTGGGGCAGCTGTAGCGGATCCCCATTCACTGGCTTTAGGGTGATCGAATTTTACAAGCACAACAAATTTTGGATCGTTTACAGGGCCAAACCCTGCAAAAGTTGCAATAGTTGTTCCTTTTCCACTTAGGGCTTTACCGTTTTTGTATGTTTGAGATGTTCCTGTTTTTCCTGCTACTAAATGTCCTGGAACTTGAGCGCGATTTGCTACTCCTACTTCTGTGGAACTTGTGAGCATAGCTATCATTTTGTCTGATGTGTCTTCGGAAATTACTCGACGTATTTCGTGTGGTTCAGTTTTTGTGACTGTTTTGTCATCATGGCGTACTTCGTCAACAATGTAGGGCCTCATTAATATTCCTCCATTAGCTATTGCAGAATATGCGTTGGCAAGCTGTATCATTGTAACTGTGAGACCTTGTCCAAAGGCATGAGTAGCAAGTTCTGATTCTGTCCAGTTATCAAAATATTCTATTTTTCCTGCTACTTCTGTTTCAAATTCTATGTCTGTACGATCTAAAAAGCCGAATTTTTCTAGATAGTTATAAAATAATGCTGCACCAATTTTTTTTGCGATGAAAGTCATACCTGTGTTTAGGGATTTTCCTAAGACTGTTGTCATATTAATTAACCCGTAGTATCCCTCTGAGTTTTTGATTTCGAAATCAAATTCTCCGGTGTAAACATTTTTATCTACACCAATTGGCCCCACATCGTTGAATGTGGTATTTGGCGTAATATCTCCGTCGTCTATTCCAATTGCCATTACGATTGATTTAAATACGGATCCTGGCTCATAAGGCCAAGATACTATTTTGTTGTGATACACTTCTGGACCATAATAGTTTTCATATCTAAAATAGTGCACATTATCGTTTTCATCTTTTTCGGCAAAAACCATGTATTTATCTAGTGTGATGGCGTTTTTGTAGAAGTAGTAAATATCTGGCTGCTTTGTTGGGTATAGAGATTTGATTTCTTCTTCGTTGAATTTTACTTCTACTTTTTTAAATACTTTGCCGTATTCGTTTGGGTCGTAACTAGGGTAGTGAGCCATTGCTGTAATTGATCCTGTTTGTGGATTCATAATAATTATTTGTCCACTATCGGCTTGGTATTCTTTTACTGCACTTTCTAGGATTGTTTCTACTTTTAGTTGTATTGATCTGTCTGTGGTGAGGACAATATCATCACCATCAATGGCTTTTTCTAAATAACTTTCACCTACGGTAATTTGTCTTCCAATTGAATCACGCTTTGTTTGTAGTTTTCCAGCAACTCCTTCCAGTTCTTTATTAAATGTACTTTCTATTCCGTATTGGCCTATGTTTGCATGATTTACATAGCCTATGATATTAGCAGCTAGTGTTTTTTCTGGATAAAAACGGAAATATTCTTCTTGAAATCCTAGGCCTTTGAACATTTCATCTTTATCTTCTTTCATTAATTTTTGAATTGCCTCTGTGGTTTGAAATGAAAGTTTTCTTTGTAAAATTACATAACGATTTTCTCCTTTTAGGATGGTTGCAAGTTTTGTGCTTGGTATTTCTACGTAGTCGGCTATTTTTTCTGCAACACTTTTAGGATTCGCAATTTGAGGTGGATATGCGTAAACTTTGTTTTCTATAACTTCTATTCCAGTAACTCCAAGGTTTGAAAGTTGTTTTAATTTTTCTTCGTTTTCATAAGTTCCGAGTAAAATCTCTTGTCTTCTTTTTGCACCTATTTTTTCTGATATATTTTTTTTGAATTGTTTTTCTAGTTCTGTATCAGTGAGAGGTTTTAGCATTTCTTCTTTTTCTTCCTCAGTTGCAGTAGCTGGTATTTTTCTTGAAAGTTTTTCTATACGCTCATTATCTGCTGCTCTTTCATTTTCGATATTAAAGAGCAAGGGGGATATTTTGGCACTAATGTAGTCTGGATCTTTAATTAGACTTGGATCTGCATAAAGAAGGTTAAGTGTGGTGTTTGTTGCTAATAAAAATTCTTCATTTGAATGATAATCTTTAATCATAATTTCACCTCTTTGAGCAGGAAGTTCTACAAGTCCGTACTGTTCTCTTGTGGCGATGTTTTGATAATGCTCGTTTGCTATAACTTGAAGTTGAAAGAGCCTAGCAATGATTATAAATGTAATAAAAGCGCTTCCTACTGTTAGGAAAATGGTTTTGTCGATATTTATTTTGGATCTTCTATTACGCATGGGACTGTATTATATCTGAATAGTTGGGAAAAATTTAGGAGATTTTTGAAAAAATTTGATGTTTTGTTGTGGGCTTGTGATATAATCCCGCCGATGTTTAAAAAGTTTGCTATGGATGATGGTTTAAATTTGTTTTCTTGGGGAAAATGGTTAAGAGTTTTGGCATTTGGTTTAGTGATGACGGCTTTGGTGGTTTTTATTTATATTGAAGTGAGTGATTCTTTTGTATCCTTTTTCTTTTCTGAAGCGCGTTCAGTAATTTTATTGAAAGCTGGATTTCTTTTATTAATTGAATTTGTTGTTATCCTATTGCCTTTGGCGACTGTTTGTAAGAAATATTTTTTTGAAAAAAAACATGTTCTTTTGCTTTTGTTTGCTTTAGCTTTGCTAATTTTTGTTGTTAGTTTTCGATTGGGGAATGCGGTTTGGTATGAAAACGCAATTCTTATTGGAATACTTTATCTAGTTACTATTCCTTTGTATTTTATTGCTAGCTTTGTTGCTTCAAAATTGTCGAATTTAATTAAATATCTTTCTTGGTTTGGATTTTTTGTTTTGATAGTTTCTCTTGGCTGGCAGGTTTATGCTCATTTTAGTCCGCAACTTTCTGGGATTATTGGTTATGGAGATGGTAATAGTATTGCGACGGATGGAGGATATTTGAATATTATTTTTAACAGAGGGGTTTCCATGGATGAAATTGAAACATCTTTAGCTAAATATGAATGTGTTTTTGGGGATGGGGTTACTATTGATTTAGGTATTGGAGGTCATGATTTTTCTTGTGTATTTGATAATAATGGATGTGTTTTTGAAAATTTTATTGATGATTTTGATGGCTATTTTGCTTGTGTATCACCACACTCTAATAATTTGAATGTGATTTTGAATGAGTTAGATGCTATGTCTAATGTATCTAGTGTTACTTTTGCACCCGTTTTAAATTAATTAAAAAAATTATGTATAAAAAGAAAAAATTAAAAAGTGGACTGAGACTTGTAACTCAACACCTTGAAGGAACTAAAGCTGTAACGGTTTTGGTGCTTGCGGGGGCGGGTAGTAGATATGAAACAGAAGATCTTCGTGGAATTTCTCACTTTTTGGAGCATATGTTTTTCAAGGGAGCTGAGCGTTATAAAAATACTAAAGAAGTTTCTGAGGCAATTGATTCTGTAGGGGGTGAATTTAATGCTTTTACTGCTAAAGAATATGCTGGATATTATGTAAAGGTGGCTAGTGAGCAGGTAGACATAGCTTGTGATGTACTTTCAGACATGCTCCTTAATGCCAAATTTGCTCAAGAAGAAATTGAAAAGGAGAGAGGAGTGATTTTGGAAGAATATAATATGTATCAAGATACTCCAATGTATCAAATTGGTTGGAATTTTGAGCAATTGTTATATGGTGACCAACCTTTGGGTTGGGATCAAATTGGTACTAAGGAATTAATAAAATCTGTGAATCATGAAGATTTTGTAAAATATAATAGTGAACTTTATACTTCTGATAATTTAGTGTTAGCAATTGTTGGCAATGTTACGGAGGCGCGCGCCGAAGAACTTGCTGAAAAATATTTTCAAATGCCCGCTAGTCGGCGCGCGTATGATTTTAAGGCAATTGATAATGCTGTCTCTGGTGGAAGAGTTCATTTAACAGAAAAGAAAACAGAACAAGCTCATGTGGCAATCGGGTATCCAGCTTATAGTGCAAACCATCCTGATCATTTAGCTAAGAAAATTTTGTCAGTGGTTTTAGGTGGTAATATGAGCAGTAGAATGTTTTTAGGAGTGCGTGAAGCAAAGGGTCTGTCTTATTATATTCACACAACAACTGATAATTACACAGATGCCGGTGCTCTTGTAACAATGGCTGGTGTAGATTTAACTCGTATAGACGAGGCAATTGAAGGAATTATTGAGCAGTATGAGATTGTTCGTAAAGAAGGTGTGCCTGCTGATGAGGTGGAAAAGGCTAAATCTTACTTGAAAGGTAAGATGGTTTTGAATCTTGAAGATAGTGAAGAATTTGCTCACTTTTTGGCAAAATATGAACTCCTTTTTGGAGGCTGCACTAGTCTTGAGGAAGTAATGGATAAGATTGATGGAGTAACTGCAGAAGATGTTTCTCGTGTTGCCGCTGACATTCTAAAGCCCGATTTAATGAAGATTGCGGTTATTGGGCCTTATGATGATGCAAGTAGATTTGAGAAGTTGATGTGATGGCGGTTTTGGTGTGCAGATTATGCAATGTTTTGGTAGAAATGGCGAGGATATCCCCGGGGATGGGATTTTTTGGTTTGTGATGGATTTTGGAGATTTTTTTCGTGGGGAAATGTGGGCGAAGTTAGATTTTTTGAGTTTTTTGATGGAAGTATGTGGGGGCGCGCGTCAGAGGGTTTTTATGGTGTTTTAGAGGGCTATTTCTCAGCGTTAAAATCTATGGATTTTTGGCTTTCTGCTGCGGATTTTGGCTTGATTTTTTTAGGGAATTTTGCTAATGTTTAGGGCACTTCATAACCTAAAATTTTATGACAAATAGAGAGATTCATGTGAGGTTTTGTGAGCTTGGAAAGTCTCACAGAAAAATAGTAAATGAGCTAGTTTCGATGTTGCCAGAGATTGCTAGATTGGAGATTTTTAAAGATTATGGCTGTGCTTCGATTTACGAATATGCCTGTAAATATGCTGGTTTAAGCTATGCAGTTGTGCAAAAAGCGCTGTGGGTCGAGGAAAAATTGGTAGAAGCACCGAAGTTAAAAGAAGCTCTAAAGGAAGTTGGCGTGCATAAAGTTGCGCTTTTTGCAACAATTGCGAATAAGGAAAATGATGAGGTTCTGGCGGATAAAGTGAAGCATATGAGTAAGCCTGCTTTACAGGAGCTTTCTAAGGAACTTCGCGGGAATGCTGTGAAGAAGGTTAGTGTGGATTTAGATGCGGAGATGCAATTTTTGTTTGGGAAAATTAAGGAGAAATTGGGGATTAATGGTGATGAAGAAGCTCTAAAAGTTGTTTTTCAACAATTTTTGAAATCTGGCAAGAATATCCCCGGGGATGAAAAATCTAAAAACAAAAAACAGCTTACGGAAGGAAAAAATACCGCAGACGCACAGCCAACGAAAAGCCACCCCATCAAAGCCCCTTCGGGAGAACACATCCCAGTTTCACGATACATCCCAGCAAAAATCCGCAAAGAAGCTATCGCAAAAACCAACGGGAAATGCGCCTACCCAAACTGCAAAAAATCCTATGAGCAGCTACATCATCAAGATTATTTTGCGCATACCCATAACCACAAAAACCTGATCCCGCTCTGCAAAATTCATCATGAATTTATGCATAATGGGGTGGTGGCTGAAAGTGAGCCGAAAAAGTGGCAGATAAAATTAGGAATTCCTAAAAATAGCTTTGATGTGAAGTATAGGGCGAGGAGGGTGTGAGGGCTTACATATTTAAAAATGTAGCGATTGCAAATCCCACAGATTTTGTTAGAATCCATACACATTTAGAATCTAACTAATTATTTTTATGTCAGGAATTAAAGAAAGAACTTTGGTTTTGGTTAAGCCGGATGCGATGCAGAGAGGGCTTGTTGGTCAAATTATTTCAAGATTTGAACTTAAGGGTTTGAAACTTGTTGCTATGAAGATGATGTCTCTTGATGAGGCTGTTTTGCGTGAACACTATGCTCACATTGCAGATAAACCTTTTTTCCCAGGGATTGCTAAATTTATGCAAAGTACTCCTGTTGTGGCTATGTGTTGGGAAGGTCTTGAAGTTGTTGATGCTGTAAGAAGAATCACTGGAATTACTAAGGCTCGTGAAGCTGAGGCTGGTTCTATTCGTGGAGATTTTGCTATGAGTATGGGATGTAATGTTATTCATGCATCTGATTCTGTTGAAAATGCAGAAGCTGAGGTAAAAAGATTCTTTAACCCAGACGAAGTATTCAGCTACGATAAGTCTGAATATCTACACGTTTACGCAGAAGACGAAAGAGCATAATCAATTATGAAAGATTTAGTTAAAAAATCAGCTCAAATTAGGCTGGAAGCTTTGTTGTCTATTTGCAAAGCTGGTAAGGGGCATACTGGCAGTTGTATGTCTGTGGCTGATATTTTGGTTGAACTTTATTATGGTGGCTGGATTCAATGTGATCCAATGAGACCCGGTAGTGATGAACAAGATTACTTGGTTTTGAGTAAGGGCCATGCGGCTCCTGTACTCTATGCAATTTTGGCTGATCTTGGTTTTTTTGATAAATCGGAATTGAATTATCTTGGTCAGGAGGGGGCTCTATTAACAGAAAGGCCTAATGTTAAAATTCCTGGAGTTAATGTTTCTACTTTATCGTATGGTCATGGTCTTTCTGCAGCTTTTGGTTTGGCGTTAGCACTAAAAATGGATAATAAGCCAAATAAAGTTTTTGCTGTTTTGGGAGATGCAGAATTGCAGTGTGGTCAGGTTTGGGAGGCGGCTATGGCTGCTGCTCATCATCATTTAGACAATTTAATTTTGGTCATAGATAATAACAAAATGCAAACTGGTGGACTTAATGCTGCGGTTGTAAATATTGATCCAATTCAAGCGAAATTTGATGCTTTTGGTTGGAAGGTTGTACAGGTAAGAAATGCTCATGATTTTGATCAATTATATGAAGGTTTTAGTAAAGCTCATGCAATTAGTAGGCAGCCTGTTTGTGTTTGGTGTCATACAATTACTGGGAAGGGGATAGAGTTTGCAGAAGGTAAAATTGGGTATAAGGGGGTTGCTTTGAGTGAAGGAGAGTTGTCGGCAGTATTACCTAAACTACAATCTTTAGTATGACCTTTATAAAAGCATTAGACGAAAATTTGTTTAAATTAGCTAAAAAGTATAGCAATTTTGTGGTTATAACTACAGATTTGGCGAGTCATGCTTGTAATGATATGTTTGCGAAATTTTTTAGTAACCGTAGAATTAATTTGGGATTGGCTGAAATGAATGCAGCTTCTTGTGCTGTTGGTTTTAATGTTAGAGGGAAAGTTCCTATTGTGGTTGGTCCGGCGGAATTTTTGGCTGCAAGGGCTTGGGAACAAATGAAATATGATATTTGTATTCCAAATTTGAATGTGAAATTTGTTGGTGTTGGTTATGATGGAACAGACGATGTTGAACTGATGAAGCTTTTGCCAAATATGAAAGTCGTTTGTCCTCGTACTGAAGAAGAAGTGGTTATTGCAATTGAAAATATGTTTCTGCATTATGGCCCAATGTATCTGCGTTTAACTGATGCTCTTTTGCCTGATATTGATGATGAAAAATTATTGCGCAGGCAGGCGAGTGTGTTATAGTTGGTGTACTAGTCTTTAATCTTCAATATGGCGTCTAAGTCTACTCTCAAAATTTTTGCAGGATCTTCTCATCCAGAGTTAGCTAGAGAGGTTGCAAAGGCTCTTAAGGTGCAACTTTCTGAATTGGTTATTTCGAAGTTCGCTTGTGGAGAAATTTATGCAAAGCCTAAAGATTCGGTTCGTGGTAGTGATGTTTTTGTTATTCAAACTGCTACTGAAAATGTGAATGAAGATTTAATGGAACTTTTTGTGATTTTAGATTCTTTGAAAAGATCTTTTGCTGGAAGAATACATGTTGTAATTCCTCATTATCCATATTCAAGACAAGATAGAGTGGCAACTCCTCGTGAACCAATTTCTGCGAAATTAGTAGCAGATTTGATTTCTACAGCTGGAGCTGATCATGTAATTACAATGAAACTACATAGTGATCAAGAACAAGGATTTTTTAATTTCCCTGTTGATAATTTAAACCCAGAAAAACTTTTTGCAGACTATTTTAAAAAGAAAAAAATTAAAGATTTAGTGGTTGTTTCTCCAGATGCTGGTGGAGCAAAAGATGCGAAAAAATTTGCAGATAGACTTGGTGCAACCTTAGCAATTATTCACAAAACAAGACCTGGTCATAATAAATCTGAAGTTACTCATGTAGTTGGTGAAGTAAAAGGAAAAACCTGTGTACTTTTTGACGATATGATAGATACAGCTGGAAGTGTAACTGCTGCAAAAGCGGCTTTAGATGCCATGGGTGCGAAAAAAGATGTTTATTTAGCTGCTACACATGCTGTTTTTTCTGACCCTGCAGCTGAAAGATTTAAAGAGGCAGGTTTTAAAGAAGTTGTTGTAAGCAACTCAATTCCGATTGAAAAAAGAAAGCATTTTAAGGGGTTAACTGTACTATCAGTTGCACCTTTCTTGGCTGGAATTATCAAAAGTGTTCATGAAGATAAATCTGTAACAAATTTTATTAACTGTTAATTTTATGGAAAAAGTAAGTGTATATATGGGTGCGGATCATGCTGGTTTTGAAGTTAAGGGAAAGCTAAGAGATTATTTGGAATCTGAAGGATATAATGTAATTGATCTTGGTATTTTTACTGATGATCCTGCTGATTATCCGGATATTGCTCGTGAAGTTGGAGAAAAAGTTTTGGAGGTAAAAGGTAGTTTTGGAATTTTGCTTTGTGGTAGTGGAGTTGGTGTGTGTATGGCGGCAAATCATCTAAAAGGTATTCGTGCCGCTTTTGCTAACACTGAAGATTTGGCAGACACTTCACGCAGACATAACAATGCTAATGTTCTGACACTTGGAGCTCGCAATACGGATTTTGAATTGATTAAAAAAATTACTATTAAATTTCTAACCACTGCTTTTGAGGCTGACCAAGAAAGACATGTGAGAAGAGTAGAAAAACTTGATGCATTATAATATGAATATAAAAGTTTCACCGTCGATACTGTCGGCAGATTTTGGAAAATTGAATGAGGAGGTTGCCTCTATTGAGCCTGAAAGTGATATTTTGCATGTTGATATTATGGATGGAGAGTTTGTTCCTAATATTAGCTTTGGAGCACCCGTGATGAAATGGGTGAAAACTCAATTGCCACAGGATTATCATTTAATGACAGTTAAACCTTGGAGATATTTTGATGATTTTGTGAAGGCTGGAGCAGATAGATTAATTGTTCATGTGGAAGCTTGTGATGACTTAAGGGGAGTTTTAGGACAAATTATAGATGCCGGTGCAAAGCCTGGTGTTGCTATTAAACCTGCCACTTCTGCTGAAAGTATAAAAGGAGTTTTAGATCTTTTAGATTATGTTTTGGTTATGACAGTGGAGCCTGGATTTTCCGGTCAATCTTTCATGGCTAATATGGTGCCAAAAATGCAACAAATTCGTGATATGGGATTTGCTGGAGATATGGGGCCAGATGGAGGTATTGATGATGTGAATGCTAAGATTTGTGCGGGGGCTGGAGCTAACGTGATGGCTGCAGCTAGTTATGTTTTTAATGCTGAAGATAGACTTGCTGCTTTGAGAAGCTTAAGGGGTTAGAGGGTGAGCTGATTTCCATTGATCAATGGTTTGTTGGATTCTTTCCGGAAGTTCTCGTAATAAATTATTTATTAATATTTCTCCGTACCATAGATTTAATTGGTTTATTAGTTGTTCGTCTTTTTCTGTAATTACTGTTGGGTGTTCTCTTTTAAGTTTTTCATATTTTTCTATTGTTGTGTAAATTAGGCGTGGTAATGCATTATAGAGTGGATATTCTGTTAAGTTATGTTCTGTCATACACCATGCTATTAGTCTGGTTGTTGTTTCTCTAAATAGTTCTTTTTTCTTTTCTGGAGAAAAACCGTCTGATGTAGCAATATTGTGCGCACGATCTTCAGCTTTAACTATTAGTGACATTTGTCTAACTTTATTTGAGGTTGTCATTGAATTTAGACGAAGTAGAAATTTTGTCATTTTGCTATTGTCGTACTCTTCTGGGAACATAACAAAGGGTAGTTTTTTTTCTTGAACTGGTTTTGCGTTTTGCCATTGTTTTTCTTCTTCTGGAGTGATTGTTAGCAATTTAACTGTGAGATCTTTACCGCCGATACTAGATTTTAGTGCAGCTATTTTTTCTTGATTAGTCCATTGGGTTGTACTTGAAAGAATTCTCATAACTCTTTTGAAGTTTGTTATTGTAGTTTTTTTTATTAGATTGAGTGCTTTATCTTTAAACTCCTGCCTTGAGTTTGGATTATCTTCATTGAATGGCAGTTTTATAAACGGATCAATGGAGCCGTCATAACTATCTGCTCGGTTGAGGTAGTTGTTCACTATATCTTCAAGAGTTAGGTCTGTGTCTTCCTCGAGATCGTGTAGAGATGTTACTATTGATAAAAGTATGAAATCGAAGCTGATTTTACCTTCCAATGTAAATGGGATTACATCCATGATTGCCATGTTGCTTACGTCTTCGGTGTGAAGTACATATGGTAATCTGGCATTTTTTCTTATTTTTCCATGTGATTGATGGTGATGGCCGGTTTTTGCTATAGAGGTTGCTGCGTGCTTTATTTGTATTAAGCGAAGATAGTTGTTTTTGTCTGCAATTTTTTGTCTTTCGGGATGATTTTGTGGGAGTACGTATTGTTCATCTTTATGGTATAGAAGAAATTCGTAATATAATCTGAGAGAGGTTATTAACTTTTTTGATTGTTTATATATTAATTCTCTTATCCCTCTTTCTGATACTTGCCAACTTAGTACTGTTCTTGATGATGAACTTTTTTCTAAAAGCGTTAAAACAGTTTTTTTTGTTTCGGCAGTCATTTTATATGGAGTTGTTGCAAGAAGGGCTTCTGTTTTTTCATTTGTTACATCTGGAGTGTTTTCCCAAGTTTCGCGTAGAGCTATTAAGTATTCCGCATATTTTTGGGTTACGTCTTGTAAATTCTCCCAAATTTCTTTTAATTGAGGGTGCAATTCTGTAGGAATATCGGCAAGTAGGCGATTTATATGAAGGCTTTCGGGAACTTTGAGATTTTCTTTTTCTAGATTAAAAAAGTAAGCATTTTCTGGAGAATGACATTGCTCCGCCGATTCCCCAATGGGGGCATGTTCACGCATTAGCAAATGATACCCTGCTTTAAGGATTTGTTGCTCTTCAAACTGTGTTAATGGTTGATTTTCCATTTTTCTTTAAGTAGTAGCGAATTTTGCCATTTTTTTTACTTTTAGTCAAATTTGTGTTTTAAAGCTTGCATATTTTGGGGAAATTGTTAGGATGCCTTCTTAATTTTTTAAAGTTATGAGAGAAGATTTTTTATTTGGTATTGAAGGCGGATATGTGGATAGGGTATTTAGATACTAGTTTTAATGAAGGGTCTGATGGTAGATTTAATTTGGTTGATGGCTTAGTGTCTCCAGATAGGCTGGTGGGGAGTAGTGCGCCTTTTTCTTTGGAGTTAACTAGAGATTGTGTAGATGTTAGGCGTGGTGTGGCTGGCGGACTGAATCCACAAAATATGCATGATAGGAGAATCTCTCATCATCCTACTGATGGTTTTGTGGGAACATATGAGGCTCGTATTGGCTTTAATCAGGGCCAAATGGTTGGCTTGATAAGGCAATATGCCGATTCACTTGGTAGAAAATTATCTGTTTTAGATGCTGGGTGTGGTTATGGATCAGCTTTATTGGATTTATTTGAGATAGATTGTGTTGATAGAGAGGCATCTTTTGGGGTTACATTGAGAACAGAGTTGGTGAAGAGGGAAGTAAGAGATAGGGTTTTTGGCGGTAATTTTGCATTCTTGGAGATTGATGATGATGTTTCCAGATTTGATTTGTTTTTTTCGGTGTTTGGCGCTTTGTATTATCATCCTATTGTTCAAAGAAAAGGGTATTCATATTTATATAATTTTCCTTTTTTACATGCAGTAAATATGACAAAAATTGGTGGTCTAATTTTTATTGATGGTTCGACTTTGTGGGGAATTAATGTTGATGATTTTGTAAAAATGGGGGTTGTGGAAGAGATTATTCCTCAAAAAGGCTGTTTGAAACTTTTGAGAAGGCCTTCTGATGATGAAATTGCTCAAGTTTTAAAATTGAAAGGTGGTGTGATGCCTTTTGATGTGTAGGGAAATTTTATTAAATACCGATCTTGGACTTCTGTGAAATCTTTTAAGTCTGTTTCTATGAGGCCCATTTTGAAGAGGGCGCGACCGGCGTAGCCGGGAGCGAAGGTTTTTTCGTAGAATGGGAAGCGTGTGTCTGAAATTTTTTCTACTTCTTTGGTTATGAGGTTGGTGCAGTTTTTGAAAAAGAGGTGATAGAATTCCGGTTTTTCGTAGAGCGAGTTTACTTTTTCGCCAACTAGTTGGAAAAGTTTTTGGGCTTTTTCGGGAGTGGTTTTGATTGGGTAGATGTAGACACGTTCGTCTCGCATTTTTCGTAGAGATAGGAGATCTTCTTTGGTTGCTAGGATGTAGATGAGTTCGTAGTCGAAGATGAGGCCTTTTATTATCTCAAATTCTTCGTTTTTGTCGCGTCGGCTTTCTATTGATAAGGCGACGTTGCGTCCATCTTTAAGGTTGAAGATTAGGAAAACGTGGCCAATTCCTTCGTGAATAGAGAAGTGGGATTCGCCAACTTCTAGGCTTTGGATGTCTTGGAGAGTGAATGTTAGGTCGGTGTAGTTTTCTTCTTGGCCTTTATTTGTCCAGTTGTAGTCGCGGAGGTCTTTTACTGTTATTGAGTCTTTATTTGAGAGGACTTGTTGGAGTTTTTGTTGGCCAAATTCCCAGTCGGAATCGTTTGTGGGGGTTTTGATTAACCAGAGAGTTAAAGTGAGTACAACAAAGAATGCTAATATTGCGATTACTATTTTGGCGAGGAGTTTGAGGAGGGGCATTGGTTATTTGTGAAATGGGAGTTTTCCAAATTAAATAGAGTAAAGATCCCTTACCTTTTCTCTCTCAACACCGAGCCATTCTCGTTTGTGTGATAAGTAAAGGATTGTCCCTGTGCTTCGGCGGTTACTTCGTAGCCTGGTGTAATAACGGCAAGGCAAGATTCTGCAGGACCACCGAGTCCTAGGCAGGAATCTGACCAATCTTTTTCATATGCAGTCATAATGATTACAAGCCCTTCTCGGATCCCAAGATCATTGGCGATTTTTGTGCGTACTGCGGCAACAGCATCCGGCACTGGTAGATTGTGGATGCTTCCTGCTGGAGCATCATCTGCGGATGTAGCTGTGGTATCTTCTGGGGCATCTATCTCCTCAACGTATGTCACTCCTTCATGTCTACATTGTCTTGGATAGCTTTCCATTGCCGGATTTCCAGCTGCGATACACTCTTCAAAGTTGTTTACCACAATGTCTGAATTTTCCTGCATTATAAGATATCCTCCTCCGAGGATAATTAATATTCCGATGATTGTAAGAAGTGGCTTTTTCATGGTTTTGAGGTTGGTTGGGGGGTGGTTATTTTATAATCTTTGAAGCTTTTTCTGCGTCCTCTTTGCTCACTTGTAGTTCAATTTGGCCCATGTTGTCTGAAAAAGCGACATGGGTATTTACTATTCCTTCGTTTTTAAGAAAAGATTTAATTCCTTTAGATTCTAATTGTCCTTTTAGAATATGGGCTTCTGCACTTGTGAGGTAGGATTTGATTGTGACTAGCTTGTTCATGGTTCTATTATAAAGGATTTTTGGTATTTTGGGGAGGAGGGGGTGAAAATGCCTATCTTAATACTTCATCCATTGTTTTTCCTTCACTATTCTTCCAGGTGATCCAGGCGTTAATATTTCTTCCGGCTGCGAATCCGCCGGCATGATTCGGGCTTCTAAATGTCACATTCTCTTTTAAAATATATGCTCCATTAATTAAATCTGCAGATTTGCTAAAAATATTATTTCGTTCATCTAGTGAACTTGGAAATGCTTTTGCCCAACTCTGTGCAACTCCAGGATCGATTTCAGAACCTGCAAGCATTACAAATTTACCAGCGTCAAAAACTGCTCGTGCTGTTTTGCTTTTTATTTTACATATCCATACGTCCTTTTGACTTATTTCTTTTTCATCTAGAACATCAAATATTGGATAGCCTAGGGCTGAACTTAATAGTGATGCATCTTGAAAAAACTCTTCAACACTTGAAATTTTGAATTGATGTAAATTATTTTTTGTTGGTACTGTTCGGTTGTGAATTTCACATTTTGACGCCTCTTTTGCTTGTGCAACAGCTATTGCTTCAAGATATCCAACATCGCTTTTTTCTAAAGAAGAATCTTTTGCTACGAAAACAAGGACAAGATCCCAATAGTCTTTTTCTGTATCTGCTCCATGTGTGGATATTCTTGATAGAAAATTTTCTGTTTCTCCGATATATGCATGTTCACCATCTTTTGATACCAATATATACAATGCAGGTTTGGTTAATTCCTCAAAATATTTAGCTTCTGCAAGTTTTTCTCTTGGCAATACATAGCCACGTATAATCCTATTTGATAGTTCGGCTATTTTAATTCCTGTTGGATCGCCAGATGGAAGGTGGATTGTAATTGTTTTTGGGTTCATATTTATATTATATTTAGTAATTCTTCATAAATTCTGACCATAGCCCAGGTATCTAATTTACAATATTCGAGTAAATCTTTTTTTATTTGTTCTTTTTCAACTTCATTTAATTCTTCAAAGACCATTTTTTTCCATGAATTCATTGCCATTGATCCATCTCTTATATTTAGCTCTTTGTAACTTAATTTGGGGTCAAAAATAGGTAATACTTTTTTAATTGAATATTTACCTTCAAAATCTTTATGTGCATATAGATTTTTTTGAAATACTTCCATTAAATCAAATAATCTTTCATTAAGTTTTTGCATCTCTTCTGTATATTCGGGAAATACTTCGCCAATATTTTCATTACACTTCTTTTCAAACTTTTTATTCCAAACAATTATGCTGCCTTCATCTCCAATAGCTTCTTTTAATGATTCAACAAGTGCTTTCATTGGATTTTCGTCTCCTTCTTCGGCTAAAAATTCTAGATGTTCATATTTGCCACCCGGCTCTCTTTGTATATGTAATGAGTATTGAAAGGGGATTTGCATATATGGCCTACATCCTTCATATATTGGTACTGCTGTTGGGTAGGTTTCATAGTCTAAATAGTAAAATGGATATTTTATTTCATCTAAAAATTTCTTGATTTCTTCTGATTTATTAATGGTTATTCCTGTTTGAGTAACATCAACGTGTATTCTTTGCTTTTTGGATAATTCAAAATCTTCTGGCACATCATAAATGCTTAAATATCCTCCTTCTACCATGCCTTCAAGTCTTCTGGGACTATTACCAATTAGGGTTATGTCATGCACTGAATATTCAGGCATATCCGGATACAAATAAGCAAAGGCTGGGCAATGATTTGATCGTGATTTATAAATACAATCGCAAAGTTTAGGTTCATTATCTTGATCCATCAATATTCTCATTCCTGTAATATTTTCATTAATTTCAGGTTCTAGCTCATGTACTTTTTCAGTAATGTCTGTTTTTGTGATCAGTTGCAGTGGGTTTATTTCTCCTTTCTTTACATATTCTTTATTGAGCTCAAGTAAATTTACTTTGCCTACTTTGTAACCTGCTAGATTTAAAACGATATATTGAAAACCTGCATCATAAATATGTAGTTTTTTGTTTTTACTTTCACCTTCTTTGTCACATGTTGAACCTTTTGCTTCGTTAATAATCCAATATTGATTATTTTCATCCCATTCCAACATGTCTACCATCACATATAGTCCTTCTGCTTCAAATGTTGCTTGAAAGATAACTCTTTTGCCTTCGTCTATTAGTTTTTTAGTGTCCGCTACAGCTTGTTCTTGGCCACTTTCGACTAAAACCCCACTAGGGAATAGTTTGCGTCCCCATGCCTCAACTTCTTGCCCGCTTTTAACTAGTTCTAACTCAAATTCATTCAGTTCTTTTGTATCAAGAACCTCTGGTTTATTTTTGTGGAACCAGAAGTACTCTGGGCAGGTGAGGAATTTTAGGTAGTCGGATTTGGTGATCATGGGGTTTGAGTTTGTTTAGAGTTAAATGTATTTTTTAAAATTCCTTATTTGTATATTTCCTGTATTAAATTAGCGATTCTCTTATTGCTAAATTGCGTTTCAAATCTTATTTCTACTGCATCGCCAAAAAACTGCTCAGCATGTCTAATTTTTTGTTCTTCTTCCGTTCTTAAACTTTCTTCATCAGTATTTTTTGTTTCAACAATGAAATACAATTTTTTCTTTCCATCTTCAAAATTTAAAACATAGGCAAAATCTGGAGAATAACTTTTTCCTCCTGCAACTGGTATTTTGATAGAATTTTTGGGGATTTTAGAAAAAACAAGAACTTCGGAAATGTTTGTCTTAATATTATTTTTCTCTAATTCGCTGTCATAAAAAAGCTCATCAAAAAGATAATTGTTTGCTACTTTCTCATCAGAATATAACACACCAATATCAGAAGCACTGATTTCATTTAATACTTCACCTTTAGAACTAGTAAGTTTTGTGGGATGAAGTGTGTTTGTAACTTTTTGATATCCAATACCAAAGACATCAATAGCATTATACAAAAGATACATATCAAATTTTTGTTTCAAAGTTCTGATTGTTGAAACATTGAGATAATCATTGATATTTATTTCTGTATCAATAAATGCACTGTGAAGTGTTTTGATATTTATATTAAGGTTTTGAGATAGTTGTTTGATAAAATCATCATACTGCATCGTTGATATTTTTGTGATTTCATTTTCTTGTATTGATATTTCTTCAAAAACTACCGCTTGCCCATTTGCTATATCAATTCTTGTCTGCCTATTTACCAAACCATCTTGAGTGAGTGATGGTGTATATTTTTGCAAAAAATCTACAAAAAGTTTTTGAAATTTTTCTTCATTTTCAATCTTGTATTCCAAAACTACTTTTTGATTGAGCTTTTCCCAAAGGTCTTTGAGTTCACTATATTTTTCTGTTCTTATTCTGATTTTCTTTTTCTCGTCAGTTGCTTTTCTTACTTTATTTGATCCAACACCTTCAAAAATAAGAGGATAATTTGATTTTATATACTCAAAACCGCCATCCAAAAATTTGTGAGAAGCTTTGATTACTTTGTTTTCTACTAAATCATCAATAAGATCATCTTCATTGTCAATTTTTGGATATTTTTCAAGTATTTGCTTGATCATCTGTTCTGATATTTTTTCTGGAATATCTTCAAAAGAAATTGCACCTGACTTTTCATTGATTTCATTGACAAGCTGTTCTACAAAATTACTTTCTGAAAAATCGACAAAATAATTGAGATAAAATTGCTCATCTTTGACACGATTGCCGTATTCATTGACTGGTAAACGAAGTCCACGACCGACTTCTTGGAGTTTTGAAATTTCACTACCGCTACTTCTCAACTTGCAAATTTGGAAAACATTAGGATTATCCCAACCCTCACGAAGAGTCCATTTAGAAAAGATAAATCTTCTTGGATTATCAAGGGAAAGCATCGCTTGTTTGTCGTGCAAAATTTCAACTACTTCTTGCTCTATAGCTTCGTCTTTTTCGCTATTGTCTTTGCTAAAATATCCTCCATGGGTTTTGCTAATATCTACTAGTGCTTTCTCTAAATAGCCTTTGTAAAAAGTATCTGTTTCGGTTTTTAATAATTTTACTACCTCTGCCTTGATGCATTGTTCTACTGTTTTTTTCAAATACCCATCGGCATTTCTATACTCTTCAATATTGTCGATAAAAAATAAAGTCAGTGGTTTTATTTTTACTTCTCTTTTTAGGAATTGTTTTTCTAGTTCAAAATGCTTGGCGATAGCTTTGGCAATCATTGTTTCTTGTAAGGTTTCCGCATAGCTGTATGGGTTTATTTTGTCGCCCTTTTTTAGTTCTAGGCCATTTGATAGCACTACCGCACTTTTATTTAGATTTTCAATAATCAGATCATTCATAGCACTATGCACTTTTTCCAAACTTTCTTTTTTAGCGAGTTTTACGGTGTGTTTTTTCTCGTTTTCCGTGAGTTCAAAAGTTGCTTCTGTTCCGTCAGAATCAATAAATTTCACCATTGTATTTTGACCAGTCGCAAACTTTGTAATATGACCGATTACCCCTTTGACAAGGTTTTTATTAAACGAATCAACAGCCGTGAGTGTATAAATCAAATTTTCATATTCTGGAAAAGTCGCACCATAACGAATAATATATTGTGGTTTCATTTTTTGGATATTTTCCCAAGTTTTGTTCCCTTGTGTAAACTTGTGAGGTTCATCAATAATCACAAACGGACAAGTTGCGGAAATTGCATCAAATGGTACGGAATATTTATCAAAAAGACTGGCATCAAAACTTTTTTGCATGGTTTCAGAATTGATCATACCAGCATTAATAATCAGTACTTGAATATGATTCTTTTCAAATGTTCCAGCATTTACAAAACTATTTACCGCAGGAGGAAGATATGATTTCTTGTTTTTCCCGCCTTTTTGACTTTCTACAATGTGGAGATTGAGAGTTTTTCCGTATTGTTCTTTGAAATGTTCACGAGAGCTATCAGACTTGAGAAAGTCTATTGTTCCAGCTTTGATAGAAAGTGTCGGCACGACAATCACAAACTTAAAAATTCCATACAGTTTATTGATTTCAAAAATTGTTTTAGTGTAGGTATAGGTTTTTCCTGTCCCTGTTTCCATCATAATATCAATGATATTGCTATCATGTTTGATTCTTCCATCTATTACTCCGTATTCAGTACGAGTAAGACGGATATTTCTGGCATAATCTGTCCCTGCTTTATCTATCAGAGGATTGACAAACTGTCTGTCAGCTTCTTTTGGTTTTACAATTTCCAGACTATCAAAAACAGCTACCGTAGCGGATACGGCTTTGCTTTGATGATCGAGGTTTTTTTCAAAATTAAATCCTGCCATATTTAATACCTAGTTATAAAATCAATATCCAGTTTCTTCTTGTTTGCATAGTTTGAGACATTTTCCGCTATTTCTCTCAAAACTTTACTTCTAAAATGATAGCCAAAAACAATAATACTGATTGGATTGAAAGTTGTGTCTTCATCAATCTTGTTGAGGAGTGCTTTTAAGTTTTTTGTTTCAAATCCTTTATTCATTAAATACAATCTGCCATTGCCATAGTATCCAGTATAACCCTCCAAATCTACATTTTTTAAACTTTCGGTAAGGGATATATTGTCGTACGTTTTCCAAGTGGTAAGAAGTGTTTGCAAATCTTCACTTGATAATTTGCTTTCATCAAAAAGTTTTGTTTGTGCATCAAATTCTTTGGCTTCAAATTCATAATCTTCCCAAATTGGTTGAGTTTCAAAAATCTTGAATCCACTTTTGTCATCTATTTTCTTTCCTGCTCTCACCAGTCTTTCTTTGGTAATTTCAAAAATAGTCGGTTCATCAACTCCAAGTTCATTTTTCACAAAATCGTATGCTGTCTTGTTTTTCTTTGGATCTATCAATTCTGGAAGTTGTACAAGAATATATTTTCTATTTCCTTCTTTTCCATTTGCTCTATCTTCTGCATTGAGCTGCATCACTGCATCGCCAGTCGTTCCACTGCCTGCGAAAAAGTCGAGGATGAGGTCGTTGGAAGTAGTTGCTAAACTAATGATTTTTTTAATTAATTTAGAAGGTTTAGCGGTATCAAATAAGTTAATATCTTGAAAAAAATCTAAAATCTCTTTTTTACCTTCTTTATTTGTTGCTACATTGTCCCAATAATTTGAAATGGTTTGACCAGAGCTTTCATGTAAATAAATAATTTTCTGTGGTATTGCATTTCCATCTACTCCAAAGTAAATTAAGCCTTTTTCTAAAAGTTCTTTATACCCATATTCTGGATAAGCCCATAATTTGTCATGAATTTTTCCGGTAGGAGTTTTGATAGAATAGTTATAGCCTCCACCTGACAACCCTTTAGAAACAGTAATTGGAACAGGTCTCCATTTGCCTTTTGTATATATTTTATTCGGTTCATTATAGCTTTTTTTAATGTATTCATCCGACAATAATTCATTATTGATTTCTGCTTTTAGCGTTTTAGAAAAACACAAAACATATTCTCCTTGAATTGCAATTTTTTTTGAATCGCTTGAGATTTCTTTTTTTCTTTTCCAAAGTATTTGCCCCACAAAATTCTCCTCCCCAAAAATCTCATCCATCAAAATGCGGAGCTGGGCGACTTCATTGTCATCAATACTCACAAAAATCACGCCATCGTCTTTGAGGAGTTGTTTGGCGATATACAGTCTCGGATACATAAAAGTTAGCCACGCACTATGTGAATTGCTTTTGCTGTTTACAAAACTTAAAATCTTTTTGGCTTGTTCTTCGTCTACTCCTGCAAGTTCGGAGAATTGCTCTACGGTAAACTTGCGGTCATCTTCATAGACAAACCCATCACTTCCTGTGTTGTAAGGTGGATCAATATAAATCATCTTCACTTTTTCGTGATAGGCATTGGAGAGATGTTTTAATACTTCCAGATTATCGCCTTTGATCAGCAAGTTTTCAGAATTTTTGTTTTCTTGCTTTTCGTTCCAATCTATATCTTCTTTGATAAGAGTTTTGGCAGGATCAGTTGCAAGCAGTCTTGCATAGCTTTTTCCTAGCCAGTCCATGCCATAACTTTCTTTGGAGAAATTGATTTCGCTTGTTGTAAGTTCTTTTTTAAACTTTTCAAAATCAAAATCACCACTTTTATCGAAACAGTGCGGAAAATTCTTTTTTACTATTTCCAAGTCGTTATTTGGAGCAATTATATTTTGAGTAGTGTTTTGATTATCTGCCATAGATTATTCCTTATAAGTAAAAGTTATTTCTAGTATATAAGTTTTCTTGTTCTTTTTACATCTATAAATCGTTTTCAGAGCGATAGTGGAGAAAACAACCTTATACCCCCTCTTTAAAATATAAAAAAATCAAATTCCTTATTTCTTAAAGCCCATCAAAAACTTTTTATTAAACAAATTTTTCAAAAATATGTCGCTTAACGTCTAGGTATAAGCGATGTTTGCGGGTGATATAATAGCCGACAGTCTGATATGGGTGAAGTAAAGGAGTGAAGTGACTGAACGGAACCTCTTATACCTTGTTAGCTGATGTATTCCTTTTATTTTCCGACGATAGTTGGTTGTTTTAAAAATTTTCAAATTTCTTTTTCCGTTTTGGGTGGTGGGCAGAGGGGGATTAAAGGGGTGAATGCCCAAACACCTAAGCTTCTTCTTTTTCTTTATTTTCTTCAATAATTATTTTTTCAATAATCTCTAATATTTCTTGAAAATTCTTGAAATCTTCTTTTGTTCCATTTGAACAAATCCAATCACAAATGGATTGTTTGTTGCTATCAATTTTAAAATTTTGTTTGTTTCCAGCTTTCATCAAATAGCTAAAATGATCTGGGAAGTTTTTATAAACCTTATCAATCAAATCTTTTTCAAACAAATTCTCAATCCCTTTTTGAAGAGGGTTCTCGTTATGCTTTGGCATCTTTCTGATATAAAGAATGTTTTTATATTCTTGATCTTGAATAGATTCTTCCGGGTCGTTTAATAGAATTACCTTTTGTTTTAGGAGATTAAGATTTGTGCTGAGTAATTTTTGAGCATTCCCTAGTGCCTTATTATTTGAATTGTTTGTTCCAAAATTAGTTTCCTCGCCAATAATTTCAATATCGAAATTATCGTAAGCTTTACTGTGTAAATCGTATGCTTTTTTTAGGTATTTTACATCTGTTGGACCTTCTACATAAATTATTGGTTTGTTATTACTGATGATTTTGGCTTTTACATCATCTTCAAATTTTTGTGTTTTTTTCAAAACATTGTAAGCATTTTCAAATTCTGAAAACCTTTCTGTTGTTATTATTTCTCCATTTGGCATATCTCTAATTTCAAAATTTTCTTCTCCAAAAATTTTCTTCATACCTAACAAAAACAAAGGGGAATGTGTCGTGATAATGAATTGGATCTTTGGAAAATCTTTTATCAATTCTGGCAAAACAGTACTTTGCAAATTTGTATGTAAGTGAACATCTATTTCATCAATTACTACAATTCCTTCAATTTGCTCTCTAGTTTTTGGAGGAGTATCCCCATGTCGAATGATATTTACAAAAAGGTTGAGCAAAAGAGATTCTCCCAATGAAAGATTGTCGATACTCGGCAATAATTGCCTTTTTATACTTTGGTCGCTATTAACTTCTACAATACTAACTCGATATCCGCCTCTTGGGCCAATTCCGAATATTATATCATTTCTTTGTTTGATTTTTTTGAGAATATTGTTGATTAATTGCCAAGTGATTTGATCAACGACATTTGATGGATTGCTTACAAAATCTAAAACCAAATCCATCAAATAGGACTTATTATCTTTTGTAGCACTTACGATTTCTATATCTTTCTTCAGTTCCCCAGAGAATCTTCTTTTATCCTCAAACCTTTGCTTGTCTGTAAAGGGTTTGTTTTTCCAAAAAGGCTCTTCATACCTATATGCTGGTTGATAAAAGTGGACTCCGCGTAACCATTCTTCTTGAAAATTTTCCTTATGTGTACCATTAATATTTGTTGATAGTTTTTGGAAATCTTTTTGTGAGTTTGGTGATAATGAAAAATCTTCAATCAAATCAGTAAAATCTTCTTTTTTTACTTCTCCAACTTTATCGAAGTACTCAATTTTATTACCTTCATTATCAACAAAGCTCAAAATTGAGAAGCCATTATCTTTTCCACTTTGTACATTTATGCTGCCTGAAATTTTATAAAAGCTTCTTTTTAATCCACTTTGAATACCGATGTCATCAAATAAATTACTAGCTAACTCGTAGAAGCTATCAATTATTTGAGATTGCAATATTGTTTTGCCTGAGCCGTTTTCACCAACAAAAATTATAGGTTTTGGTTCCCCATTTTCTTTGAAGGGCAAGGAAACACAGAGTGAATCTATTGGCCCGATATTTTTAAATGCAATTTTTTTAAGATACATATTTCTTAATTTTTAAAGCGTTTCCGAAGCGTAGCGGAGGAATTACATTAAATATTTAAAAAGATTTAGAAAATAGTTTTTACAATTTTTTCTACTCCTTCAACCAGTTCTTCAACATCATCTTTTGTTGGCTCTTTCTTTTTTTTATGATCGCATAAATTACGCAAATCTCCTAAATGTTGTATTTTGCGCCACGTAGGTGTTTCAAACACACCAGCATCCTTTAACTTATCGTTGTAATCACTAATTGAAGGATTCTTTTTAGCAACTTTCACTGCATGATTATCGCAAACCTGTGAAAGATGTTTTTCTAAAACAACGCCAGCAACAGCCCCAGCACCTCGAGAAAAACCTTTTTTGTTTAATTCTTTGGCAGCTTCCAATTCTGAATCAAATATATCAGCTTGGACAAGTTGTTGGATATCAAAAAGAGAACTTTCAAACCTTTTTTCTATTGACTTGATAATATTGAGTTGTTGCTCAAATTGTGCTGTTGCTGCTTCTGGCCCTACTTTTCTATCGCCATAACCATTAGTGACAACGAGATTTTGAAGATAGTCCTCAATGACGTAATTCCCATATTCTATAGATTTTCTACTCTTTGGTTTTTCATACAGTTTTACAAAGTCAGGGATTCTGTCCGGTAATAGTTGTTTTAGTAAGATAAGAGCTTCGGAGTACCAGCTTTGATAAGAGTTTCTAAAAGTTGGGATTTTTTTGACGAAGTCTGCATATTTTTCTTTTAAACGAGGTTTCAATTGTTTTTCAAATTCTTCAGGATATGACTCGTATTGCATTGCTGTATGAAGATCTTGTCCGGTGGATATCATTTTTTCTAAATCCTCTTTATATTTTTGTAAATTTGTAATCATAGAAAAGAATATTTAAAGACATTTCACTTAACTAGTATTTATTCGAACATACTACTTTCCTACCTCCTTTTCAACAATCTCTATCTGTATTTATTGTACTGGCTTCAATAGGGAAACACTGAAAAAGCTGGAAAAATCTTCCTCCTGGCCGTCGGGATTTTTCGGCGCTTTTTCTCCTGCGGCTCCGGCTTGCTCGCGAAGCTCGAAAAGCCTGCGCCTCCGGATCGTGTTTCTCGCTACTACTATGGTGCGCTCGACAGGATTCGAACCTGTGACCCTTGGCTCCGCAAGCCAATGCTCTATCCAGCTGAGCTACGAACGCACGTTTGTGCTTAATGCGGGGAAATAGTAATGAAAAGAGTTGAGAAAGGCAAGTTTAGATGTTGAGCGTGTCTATCATTTCTTGATGGGTGTGTTTGTTTGAGGCAAGAATTTCTTTGCTGAAAAGGTCTAGTTCTGCTCCATTGAGGTCTGTGAGGTGGCCGCCGGCTTCTTGGACAATTAGGGCTCCGGCTGCTATGTCCCATGGCTGTAGTCCGAGTTCCCAGAAGGCGTCGAAACGGCCGGCGGCCAGATAGCAAAGGTCTAGAGCTGCGGAACCGAAGCGGCGAATGCCTTGTGCGCGGCTAACTATTTTTTCAAAATAAGGCAGAGCCTCTTCTTTGTTTTCATAGGGGAATCCTGTGGCTACTACGGAATCTTGTAATGTTTTTGTTGTGGATACTTGGATTTTTTTGCCGTTTAGGAAGGCTCCTTGGTCTTTTGCAGCATAAAAAGTTTCGTTAAGGCGAGGGGCGTGTACTACGCCAGCAATTAGTTCGCCACCTTTGTATTCAAAATTTTTTGAACTTTCTGAGTAGGTTGTGGCAAATACAGCTATAGAAATGCTGTAATTTGGGATGCCGTGTGCATAATTAGTTGTTCCGTCTATTGGGTCTATTATCCAAATGAAGTCTTTTTTTGCTATTTCTTTGAGGTCGTTTTCGCTTTCTTCCGCTAATATGCCATGGTCTGGGAAGGCTTTTTTTATGGCCGATTTTATGAGTTTTTCTGAAGCTTTGTCGGCATTTGTAACAAGGTCGCGAGGGCCTTTTTTGCTTATTTTAAAGCCTTTTTCCGCTTCTTTGATAGTTAGTTCTCCAGCTTCTTTGGCTATTTTGATAGCAAATTCCATTAAATTCATATTTTTATATTAGCACATTGGCATTGCAAAGCACGTTTATTTTCGCTATGCTTTTTCGGCTTATTTAAACTAAAAATGGTAGATAAAAAATTCGTTCTAAAAAGTGATATGAAGCCAATGGGGGACCAGCCCGCTGCTATTAAACAGCTTACTACTGGCCTTCAAAAAGGTGAACAATTCCAAACTCTTTTGGGTGTCACTGGGTCTGGAAAAACTTACACTATGGCGAAAGTTGTAGAAGAAATGCAAAGACCTGCTTTAGTTTTAGCTCATAATAAAACTCTTGCTGCTCAACTTTGTAGTGAGTTTCAGGAATTTTTTCCAGATAATGCTGTGAGTTACTTTGTTTCTTACTATGATTATTATCAACCGGAAGCCTATAAACCCTCTACGGATACCTATATTGAAAAGGATGCGGCAATTAATGAAGAGATTGATAAGTTTAGACATGCGGCTACTAAAAATCTTTTAACAAGAAGAGATGTTCTTATTGTGGCTTCTGTATCTTGTATTTATGGACTTGGATCTGTTGATGATTATACGGAATTGGCTTTTGATGTGAAAGTTGGAGATATGGTTGTAAGGGATAATTTTTTGCGTCGTTTGAGTGACATTCAATATGTGCGTAGTTCAATGGATTTTAAAAATAGTATGTTTCATGTGCTTGGAGATGTGGTTGAAGTTTTTCCACCGGATAGCGATACAGTAATTAGATTTGAATTTTTCGGTGATGAAATTGAGGCGATTAATGAAGTTGATAGTTTTACCGGCGAATTAATTCGTGAACTTGAGGCTGTGAAAATATTTCCAGCGAAACATAATGTTACAACAGAGGAGAAGATTGAAAGAGCTGTAGACGGTATTAGAGCGGATTTAGAGGAAAGGTACACCCAGCTTAAAAAAATGGGTAAGATGATAGAAGCTGAGCGTATAAAGACGCGTACAGAGTATGATATAGAAATTTTGTTGGAGACTGGTTACTGTAATGGAATTGAAAATTATGTGCGCTATTTTGATAATAAAGAACCGGGGCAGAGACCAACTACTTTGATGGATTATTTGCCTAGTGATTTTATGTTGTTTATAGATGAGTCCCATATTTCTGTTCCTCAAATTGGTGGAATGCATAATGGGAATTTGTCTCGTAAGCAAACTTTGATTGAGCATGGCTTTAGATTACCTTCGGCTTATGATAATCGTCCTTTGAGGTTTGATGAGTTTGAAGGATATATGAAAAACACTGTTTTTGTTTCTGCTACACCTGGTAAGTACGAACTTGCTGTTACTCCAAAAAAGAATATTGCGGAACAGGTTGTGCGCCCAACTGGTCTTGTTGATCCTGAAATTTCTGTGCGTCCAACGAAGGGTCAGATTGAAGATTTGTTGAAGGAAATTAAGATGCGTATTGATAAGGGAGATAGAATTTTAATAACTACACTCACAAAAAGAAGTGCCGAGGATATGACAGACTTTTTAACAGACGCAGATCTTCGTGTGAAATATTTACATTCTGATATTGATACAATTGAGCGTATTGAGATTTTAAGAGATTTAAGACTTGGTAAATTTGATATTTTAGTTGGGATTAATCTTTTAAGAGAAGGGTTGGATCTTCCGGAGGTGAGTTTGGTTGCGATTATGGATGCAGATAAACAAGGCTTCTTGAGAAGTACTAGTGCGTTGATTCAAACTGTTGGTCGTTGTGCCCGTAATGCGGAAGGTTTTGTGATTATGTATGCCGATAGAGTTACAGATGCGATGGCACAATGTATAGATGAAACTCAAAGACGCCGTACAAAACAAATTGAATACAACAAAGAACATGGAATTACTCCTGAAACAATTAAAAAGGCCGTTAAGGATATTGCTCAATTTGGTGGGAAGAAAAAGGATAAAGTTGGGTTTGGCTTTGATGTTAAAAAGGTTCCAAAAGATGAACTTAAGCGTTTAATTACAGTGCTTGAAGGTAAAATGGATTTGGCTAGTCAGAATTTTGAATTCGAAAAAGCTGCTGAGTTAAGAGATGAAATTGATGCTTTAAGAGAAGAGTACGGTCTTTAATTAACGACCGCCGCCGCCTCCACCACCACCTCCACCGCCGGAGAATCCGCCACCACCGAATCCACTGGATTTAGATGGTTCTTGAGTTGTTTGTGTGAAGTTGTTTGTGAAGCTGTTTAGGCTGTGTGAGAAATTCATGATTGAAAAGTGATTTGCATTTGAGGTGAACCAACTTGGTGGTGTTTTGATTATATCGGCAAATACTTTTGACCATTTTTCTGCTAAACCAAATGCAATTGCATAAGGCATAAGTTTTTCGAACATTATGTTGGCATCTTCTTGGAATTTGATGCGGTCTTTTTCTGCTGTTTTTATGTATTCGTATAATCCTTTAAGTTTAAAATATGTTTCTGCTCCTTTCATTGTTCTGCGTGGCATATTTTTACCGAAGCCATAAATTGATAATGCTGTGAGGAGAAATGTTGCTATGTATATTGGACCAAGTGCTATTACTTGGAAAGTTATGATAAAAAAGATTGATGCAATAAATGTGTAGACCTTTTTTATTGTCATGGGGTTGTGAGGAAAATAATTTTGGCTTATTAAATCGTTTATAACTTCTTTTTCTATTGCTGGCATATGTTTGTGGAAGGTGGTTTTTAGGCTTTCAGTATTTACTTTTATACCTGCTTCATTGAGTGGAAAAATTCCTTCAAGTATTAATTTTTGGAATTTTTTTGTAGTTTCGTAGGGTTTTTTTAGCTCTAAAATATATTGAGTTGTTTTGATAAAAAGTACTTTTAATTCTACTTCATGAATTTGGATATAACCTTTGATTGCAAATTCTATGATGGTTGCTGTGATGTCTTGAGGGTCGAGCGCTTCATCAAAAATGATGCCAGTTTCTGTAGGGGATATTCCCTCTGGTGCTGTGTAGTGGGGGATGATTGTGTTTTTTATAGCTTTTTCGTCGCGTCCTTTTGTAAACCATAGGAAAAACATTATTAGAGTTACAAAAAATGGGATTAAAAGTGGAATATATTCTTGTAATTTTTTATTTCTTAGTTCGCTTGGGCTTGGTTTTTGTATTGTTCCTGCTGGCATGCCAACTGCTATGGTGAGATTTTCGTAACGATTAAATGGTTTAGTTGCTGTGAATTGTATTGTGTGTTCGTCGATAAATTTGTATTCGCAATTTTGGTCGGTACTTCCATAGAATCCTGTATTACAAGTTAGCTGAATTTGGTCTTGAGTGAGGCTTTCTGGAATATGTACTGTTGCTGAAACTTGATCTGCGGTAACAGGCCACTCAGTTCCGTTTACATTCCAATGGAGTTCGTCGTGGTCATCAAAAAACTTGTAACCATATTTTACAAGGTAGGTGATTAGGTAAGTGTTGATGTCGTTGCGATATTCAAGTTCTTGGTTTAGAGACTCTATATCGATGTTGCCACTGTAGTGTCTGATTGTGTTGTACCACTGGTTGCCATTTTCATCTACTGAGCTTATAAATTCTATTTCTGTGTCGTTGAGTGGTATAACTCTGCCAATACCTCTGTGAGCTTCATTGGTGAAATCTGCGGTGATTTTTTCTGTTACTTGAAAAGTTCCGTTTGTGTTGATTGTGATATCAGAATGAAATTCTTTGATTTGCCAGTACTCGTCTATAGTTGAAGCAAAAACAGCAGTGGTATTTAGTAATACCACTGCTGTGCTTAGAATTGTGATGAGTGATTTTCTCATTATTGTTGAGGAGTTTCTGGTGGAGTTTGAGGTTGTTCTGGTGTTGTTGGGGCTTGTGGTTCAACAGTAGGTGCTGCTGGAGTTGGAGCAACTGGTGTTTCTGGTTTAAAATCTACTGTTACATTTTGTTTTTCTGATTCTGTAGCTTGGAAGAAATCCATTTTTTGGAAACCAAGTGAACTAGCTACAATGTTGTTTGGGAATGTTTCTAGTTTTGTGTTTAGATCACGAACTGTTCCGTTATAGTAACGGCGTGACATTTGTACATGTTCTTCAATATCCTTAAGAGTTGTTTGGAGTTGTAGGAAGTTTTGGTTTGCTTTTAAATCTGGATAGCTTTCTGCAAGTGCAAAGATGCTTTTTAAAGCTCCGCTAAGCATGTTTTCCGCCTTTTCTTTATCCTGTATGTTTTGTGCTCCCATTGCCATTGTGCGGGCTTCTGTGATTTGTTGAAGAGTGCCAGCTTCGTGAGATGCGTAGCCTTTTACGGTTTCAACTATGTTTGGAATAAGGTCGTAGCGTCTTTTTAATTGTGTATCTATGTCTGCCCAAGCTTCTTTTGCTTTGTTACGAAGAGCTACAAGACTGTTGTAAAGAACAGCAACTAGTACAGCTATAACTGCTAGTAAGAATATAAGATACATCATGTTTTGTGGGTTTATTAAATCAACTAGTTTTAATTGTACTAGTATGACTTAATGTGCACAACTTATTTGTCTTATGGCTCGTATCTTCTGGCGTAGCCTATAGGGTCTGCGTTGATTTTGAATTTTTTGATTCCTTCTTCGTCTGTTTCAATTGTCCAAGTTTCTCTGTCGTTTCCTGCTGCGTCTCTTATTTCTATTGCAGTTGTGATTGGGTTGAGAGAATTGTTAATTTCTTCGACTATTGCACTTGGACAATTGTCTATGCTTGCTAGTGGGTCGTTTGTGATGATTTGTGATCTTATTGCCATAGCTCTTGCACACCTAATGTGGATATCTTTACTTAATTGATATGCTGAAGGAGCTTCTACATAACCTTCTACTGGTGGTGTATGAAAATATTTTAAAGCTTTAGGTCCTTCATTAACTGCGCCTACAATTGCGCTAATTGCTAGAGTTGCACCCAATAAGTTTTTTGCAAAACTTGATTCTGGCTTTCTTTCTTCTGGTATTGGCAATGGTGTGAAACCATGATCTGTTCTTACTCTGTTTCTTAGGATAGACATAATAAATAGATTAAATAGCTTATGATTATTACATCTAATTACTATTTTGTCAATACTATTTTAAACTATTAAATTTCTCTGCCACCTTTTCCCAATTGATGACATTCCAGAAAGCGGAAATGTAATCTGGGCGGCGGTTTTGGTAGTTTAGGTAGTAGGCATGTTCCCAAACATCTAGACCCATGATTGGAGTTTTTCCTTCAGAAAGAGGGCAGTCTTGGTTTGCTGTTGATACTATTTCTAGTTCGCCATTGTTTAAAACAAGCCAAGCCCATCCGCTGCCAAATCTTGTGGCGGCGGCGGCTGAAAATTGTTCTTTGAAGGTTTCGAATGAGCCAAATTTTGTGTTGATTGCGTTTAGAAGTTCGCCTTCAGGCAAGCCGCCGCCAGTTGGTGATAAAATTTCCCAAAACATGTTGTGGTTATAAAATCCTCCTCCGTGATTACGAACGGCTGTTTGGATGTTTGCAGGCAAAGATGAAAGATTCGTTAATAATTCTTCAATAGATTTTGCTGCATATTCACTTCCTTCTAGGGCTTCATTTAGCTTGTTTGTATAAGCTGCGTGATGTTTTGTGTGGTGAATTTCCATTGTTTTTGCATCTATGTGTGGCTCTAGGGCGTCGTAAGAGTATGGTAGTTGTGGTAATTGAAACATGATTTTTTAGGTTATTTAGTTAGTGATTTTTGAATTTGTGCAAAGTCTCCGCCTACCCATTTTTGTAGTTCGTTTCCGTTTTGGTCTATTTCAACAAGTGTGTGCTGAGTTACAATGTTGTATTTTTTCTTTAGTTCTTTTTCTGTGTCGTAGTCTGCTTTAAGAATTGTGAGATTTGATGGTAGTTCTGATAATTTTTCGTTAATTTCTTTGTTAAGTTCTTTGCAGCTTGGACACCAACTTGCGTGGAAGAAAATTAATGTTTTTCCACTTGAGGCTGCAAGATTTTCCGCTGAATAATCTAAATATTTTGCGGTAGTTTGTACTTCTTGATTTGTAAGGCCTATTTTTTCAATTTGTTCTTCTTGTTGAGGAGTTTCTATTGGTAAATCTACTTGCTCTGTTTGTTGTGGTAAACAGCCGGCAAAGGCGATAGTTGTGAGTGATACTACAATTATTTTTTTCATAGTTTTGGTTTAAATGATTTGTTTTTTAAAAATTTGGTAACTTCTTTGAGCCTTTTTAGGGTTATTGGGCTTAGGGAATGTTCAATTCCATGGATGTCTTTTTCTTGGATGTTATTGGGGATTTCTAGGAGAGTTAAAAATTCTGCTATGGCTTCGTGTCGTTCTGCAATTCCTTTTCCTATTTTTTTTCCTTGAGTTGTTAATTCAATAGGGTAGTACGGCTTGTATTCTATGCAACCTTCTTTTTCAAGGCGTTGCATCATCTGTGTTACTGATGGTTTTGATAGTTGTAATACTTCAGCAATGTCTGAAATTCTTACGAGGCCTTTTTCTTCCTTGAGCTTGTAGATTGTTTCTAGATAATCTTCTTGTTCCATGTTGGTATATTAAGCCTTGTAGTTTGATTTGACAAGGGGTGGGTGTAGGGTGTATTAATAAAGTTAGGATATATTAACAATTTAAAATGAAAAAAATATTATTTACTTTGGTGGCGGCAATTATGCTTGTTGGTTGTACTAAAGTGGTGGATGATGGAAAAGTGAATGTTGTTACGACAGTTGGAATGTTAGCTGATGCTGTGGAGAATGTAGGAGGGGATTTAGTTAATGTAGATTCTTTAATGGGGCCGGGTGTTGATCCACATTTGTATAATGCTTCTGCCGGTGATGTAAAAAGAATGGTTGGTTCTGATGTTGTGTTTTATGTAGGTTTGCATTTGGAAGGTAAAATGATTGATGCTTTTGAGGCATTGGGTGATAAGGCTGTTGCTGTATCTGATGGGCTTGATAAAAAAAAGCTAATTAATGCTGATCCTGAAGTTTTTGGTGGTGCATATGATCCTCATGTTTGGTTTGATGTAGATCTTTGGAGTGAAATTTTACCTGTGATAGTTGATAAATTATCTGAGTTAGACCCTGAGAATAGAGAAGTTTATGAACTTAACGCTAAAAGTTATTTGAGTGATTTAGATAGTTTAAATAACTGGGTGTTGAGTCGAGTTTCTGAATTATCGCCTGAGCAAAGAATACTTGTTACTGCTCATGATGCCTTTGGTTATTTTGGAAAGGCTTATGGTTTTGAGGTTAGGGGGTTGCAAGGTATTAGCACAGCATCAGATTTTGGGGTAAAAGATTTGGAGGTGTTAATTGATTTTATTGTTGAAAGAGGAGTTAAGGCTGTATTTGTTGAATCAAGTGTTTCACCTAAGGCTATTGAGGCTTTGCGTCAGGGGGTTGAATCTAAAAAATGGAATGTTGAAATTGGTGGTGAATTATTTAGTGATGCCATGGGAGATGCAAATACTGATGAAGGTACATATGTTGGTATGGTTAGACATAATGTGAATACAATTGTTAACTCTTTGAAATAATGAAAAAAACTGTATTTGAAGTTCATGATCTTACTGTAGCTTATGGTAAAAAGCCTGTTTTGTGGGGCGTTGATTTTAGTATTCCGGAGGGGAGTTTGGTTGCTGTTGTGGGGCCTAATGGTGCCGGAAAAAGCACACTTTTGAAAACTGCATTTGGATTACTTAAACCTTTATCTGGATGGGCTAAGTTTTTTGATAAAAATTACTCTGATGTGAGAAATAAAATTGCTTATGTTCCACAAAGAGAAAGTGTGGATTGGGACTTTCCTGCAACAGTTTTTGATGTTGTTTTAATGGGGAGATATGGACATTTAGGATGGATAAAGAGACCTAAAAAAAGTGATCATAAAAAAGCTATGGAGGCACTTGAAAAAGTTTCTATGGTGGAGTTTAAGGATAGGCATATTAGTGATCTTTCCGGTGGTCAGCAGCAAAGAGTGTTTTTGGCTAGAGCTCTTTGTCAGGAGGCTGATTTGTATTTTTTGGATGAGCCATTTGCAGGTGTGGATATTGTAACTGAAAAGGCGATTTTTAAACTTTTGAAGGATTTGAAGAATGATGGGAAAACTGTTGTTGTGGTGCATCATGATATTCAAACTGTGGAAGAATACTTTGATTGGCTTGTTCTTTTGAATGTTCGCTTGGTTGCGAGCGGTCCTTTGAAATCCACTTTAACCAAAGAAAATTTGAATGCGGCTTATGGTGGTAGATTGGATATTTTGAGCAAGGCACAGGAACTTTTTGCTAATAAATAAAATGGAATTTTTTACTACTATAAATAGTGTTTATGTGATGATTGGCAGCATTGCCCTTGGTGCAATGTGTGGCATGTTAGGAGTTTTTGGAGTTTTGAGAAAGCAAGGGCTTTTGGGTGATGCCTTGGCGCATGCCGCTTTGCCTGGTATTGCTATCGCTTTTTTGATTATGGGGGAAAGGATTTTAGCAGGGCTTCTTTTGGGTGCTCTGGTGTCTGGATTGTTGGGGGCTTTTTGTATTCAATACCTTGTAAAAGCAACAAAGATTAAGATGGATAGTGCTATGGCTGCTGTGCTGAGTGTCTTTTTTGGTTTTGGTATTGTGTTGCTTACTTTTATACAAAGATTACCTAGTGCTTCTAAAGCTGGGTTAGATACATTTTTGTTTGGTCAAGCAGCAGCTCTTTTGAAGATAGATGTTATTTTAATGTCTAGTATTTTTCTTTTTACTTTGTTAGTTGTTTTTATATTTTGGAAAGAGTTGAAAATGTTTATTTTTGATAGTTCTTTTGCGGCGGTTTTGGGATTTAGAAGTAGATTTTTTGAGATTTTGTTTATGACAATCTATGTATTAGCCATCCTTGTTTCTTTGCAAGCTGTGGGTGTTGTTCTTACTGCTGCTATGTTTATTACTCCGGCTGCTGCTGCATTACTTTGGACAAAGCGTCTTTTGAGTGCGGTTGTGCTTTCTGTTGTGTTTGGTTCGATTTCTTCAGCAAGTGGTGCTTATGTGAGTATTGTCGCTGAAGGTATGCCTACAGGCCCTGTTATTGTTATGGCTGCAAGTGTGATATTTTTGTTTTCTTTTATGTTTGCAAGTAGAGGTGGGATAGTTTGGAAAGCAATTGAAAGATATAAATATTCCAAAAAGGTTAATTTGGAAAATTTGTTAGCAAAACTTTATCGTGATACAGAGAGTGGTGTTAATAAGTGGCAGAGGAGTGATATATCTTTAATTATGCTGTGGAGGCTTAGATCTAATGGATATATTAATAGTGGTAATGAAATTACTTTAACAAAAAAGGGTTTAGTGAGTGGATTTAAAGTTGTGCAAAAACATAGACTTTGGGAAACATATCTTGTTGAAAGAATGAATTTTTCTCATGATCATGTCCATAGAGATGCGGAAATTATGGAGCATTTGCTTACTGATGATGTTGTTGAAAAAATTAATTCCATCTTGGGAAATCCAAAAGTAGATCCACATGGTAAATCTTTAAAAATGAAATAATGGAAGTAATGATAATTGTAATTTTGGCTACACTTACTTGTGCTTTGATTGGTAATTTTTTGGTTTTGAGAAAACTTTCTTTGATGGGTGATGCGATTAGTCATGCGGTTTTATTTGGTATAGTAATGGCATTTTTTATTGTTGGAACTTTGCATTCAATTTGGTTTTTTATATTGTCTGTTTTGTTTGCAGTTTTTCTTGGATTCATTGTTCAATGGATTGTGGAGAGAGTTTCTATTTCTAGGGAATCTATTATTGGCGTTGTGTTTACATTCTTTTTTGCTTTGGGAGTTTTATTGATTGTGCAGTTTGCTGGCAATATACATTTGGATACTCATGCAGTTTTATTTGGTTCTGTGGAATTTTCGGTTTTTGAGAGATTTGTTTTTTTGAGTTTTGATCTTGGGCCTAAATCTATGTGGACATTGGGAGCTGTGTTTTTGTTAAACATATTTTTGATTAAACTGTTTTACAAAGAGTTGAAAATCACAACTTTTGATCCGAACTTTGCAACTAGTGTTGGAATTTCACCTAAATTAATCCACTATCTTGTGATGTTTCTTACGAGTATTACTGTAGTTACTGCTTTTGAAGCTGTAGGAGCTATTTTGGTTGTTGCATTGTTGGTAGTACCAGTTGTGACTTCATACATCTTTAATAAAAGGTTAAATTTTATGATAGGGTATAGTTTGTTTTTTGCTTTATTATCAAGCATTGTTGGATATTTATTCTCTGTGTATTTTGATGTTTCGGTGGCAGGGGCTGTGGCATTTATTAGTGGAGTAATTTTGTGTTTTGTGGTGATTTTGTATAAGATGTTTGCATATGAGCAAACTAACTGAAGGCAGAAAAGAACATAGTCATAGTGATGAATATAATTGGATTCCTGATTTTGTTTATGGGGGGATTGATGGTGCTGTAACGACTTTTGCTGTTGTTGCGGGTGTTGCTGGTGCAGAACTTTCTTTACCAATTATTTTGATTTTGGGCTTTGCAAATTTGTTTGCTGATGGCTTTTCTATGGCGGTTGGGAAGTATCAAAGTGATAAAAGTGCAATTGAGCAATATAATCAAATTCGTGATATTGAGTACAGACACATAGTTGAAAAACCTGCTCATGAAAAGGCAGAGGTAAAGGATATTTTGGCTGGTTATGGTTTTAAAGGTAAGGATTTAACATCTGCTGTTGATGTAATTACTTCTAATCCTGATGCGTGGGTGGATTTGATGATGAGAAATGAATTCAATTTAACTCAAGAAAATGTTCAACCTGTTAAAGGTGGAATTGTGACTTTTGTTTCTTTTTTAACCATAGGTTTTATCCCTATGGTTGGATATGTGTTTAAAGATTTTTTTGGAACTAATGATGACCAAACATTTATTTTAACAGCTTCGTTTACTTTATTTGCTTTGTTTATTGTAGGTGCTGTTAAATCTAAATTCTCTGTAAGAAATTGGTTTTTGTGTGGCATTGAAACAGCCTTTGTTGGGGGATTTGCTGCAACAATAGCTTATTTGGTTGGATACTTCTTAAAAGGTCTTGGAGTTTAAGAAATTTGAAGATTTATTAGTGCTTCTAGAGTTTCTTTGGCTGTGTTTTCCCAGGTGTTTATTTTTTTGTGTTGGCGGTTTTGAGGATATTTAAGAACCGCTTGAATATGTTTTTTCAATTTTTCTTTATCCTTAGGGCTAAACATTAGGGCTTGATCTTGAAATACTTCTTTCAAACTTCCGCCAGATGAGCAAATTACTGGCACTCCATATGAAAGCGCTTCAAGTGGTGGTAAACCAAACCCTTCGTAAATTGATGGATAAATGAATGCCTTAGCGTTTTTATAGAGTTGAGCTTTTTGTTCTTCGGTTACGGCACCTTTATAAAGAATGCGAGGATGTTTTAATTTTTTGAGTAATTCTTCATTTTTCCAACCAGATTGACCAGCAATTATCAGCTTCTCTTTGATGTCTAATTCTAAAAATGCATCGATGAGTGTCTCAATGTTTTTGCGCGGCTCTATGGTGCCAATATATAGCAGGTATGGGGGATAGGGATTGCCAAAGGGGATGCGTTCCGGTTTGTTTGCTGCTAGTGGTACAACTTTAATTTTTCCTTTTGGAGCATAAAGATTTTCAATGTCGTTTTTTGTTGTTTCTGAAGGCGTTAAAATTAGATCTGCTTTTTTGATTGATCTTTTAAGTAAAAGTTTGTGAATAAGTTTGTTTCTGGTGGTGTGAAATTGTGGGAACAAAATTGAAGTGAGATCATGGATTGTAACAACTCTTTTTACATTTTTTGGCAGCCTAAAAGGGCCAATGTGGCAGGGCTCTAGCACAATATCTGCGTCGAGGCGGCGAATGAGGCGTGGTATTTTGAAAAGTCGGCGCACGGATTCGCCGCCTGGATAGTTCCCGCGAGGAACTATGTAGTGGTTTTGTCCGCTAAAAAAGCCATTATCTTTGCTGTGAATAAAAGTGTATTTATTTTGACTATCCAATTTAACCAAATTTTCAATTAGGTTTTTGGTGTAAACATGAATGCCGGCATTTTGATTGTCGACCGCATCGGCCAAGATAACTATGTGCATTTAGAATTGTAGTTTAGCTGCAAACTCGTCTGTAAGTGTGATGGTTCTTACTGCAGTTGCGTATTCTATGTTGTTTGTTTGGTATGATGGCGCTGAATTGATTGTTAAGTGGAATGAGTGTTTATCTGATTTTAGTGCGTTTGGAATGTAGTAAGTTACACCGTCTTGTTTGCCTGTGAATTCTGTGAAGTAGTTGTTTTGTACTCTTATTGCCGGCTTTCCTCCGACTGTGGTTTTTTCTACTTCTATTTTGCTAGTACTAATTCCTTTTGTTTTAGCGATAATGCTTTTGAGTTCTGCTTCTGATTTGTTCATACCTAGTGCTGCCCAATTTGTTTGCGGAGTATCACCACCTTTCAAAATAAAATCATCTCTTTCATACCAAATTTCCGGTGATTCTGGATTTTGTTTGCCAAGATCGTCTTCGAATGTGAAGTGGTAGAGTTGTTCTTTGAAGTCTGATTTATCACGCATTATGCCTTCTCCCCAAACTCCGTTTATACACATTTGAGATGGTTCGCTGTCTACATGAACTAGGTAGTAGAAAAAATTTTGGCAATCTACTTCGTTGTTTGTGAGTTCTTCGTAGCTTACAAAGTCGTTTGTGAATGGGTTTCCGTAAGCATCTGTGAAGCTGTATGGATTTTCCGGTAATTTACTTTTTAGAGTTCTGTGCATTAGATTTGCCATTTGTCCGCGTGTAACTTTTTGTTCCATTGAGTCGAACGCTAGGGGAATGATATGCGCATCTGCTGCGATTTCTGTGAACTCTTTATACCATGGAGTGCCTTCTTCAAACTTTGCTCCGACTGTTTTAAGTGTGATTTTTAAGGCCTCTGCCAGATTAATATTGCTTGATGGTTTAAATGTTCCATCCGGGTTTCCTTGCACAATTCCTTGTGTTTTCGCATAACAAACATATTTTGTGTACCATTGATTTGCCGGAACATCTTTGAAACAGCTTTGGGTGCCGTAGTCGTCTATAGGGTTTGATGCACTAAATTGCACAAGTCCCTCTATTAGAATTTTCAGAAACTCTGCGCGATTTAGTTTGTTGTTTGGCTTAAATGTGCCATCTGAATAACCTTGGACAATTTGATTTGCCGAAAGGAAATTTATATCTATTGAATATTGATGTGTTACTTCTATATCTTTGTATTTTGTTCCTGCAGCAAAAGCAGTTTGCGTAAGAAGAAGAATTGCTAATGTTGAAATTGCTAAAAACTTTTTCATATGTTTGAGGTTATATGAATTGATTTTAGCAGTTTTTGTTGTGAATTGGTATAGAGCTATTTAATTACTTTATTGAGACAATAATTATTCTTTTCGCAATCTCCCCACTCGGATCTGTGTATTTAAGGGGATTGTTTTTTACATAGATATAAGAATTTCTACTTAGATAATCTCCTTGGCTTCCTCGGATTGGGTCTAGGCTTTGGAAGCGACCTATTTCCGGATTGTAGTAGCGGGCGTTAAACTAATTCATTGTCTATGTCTAAATTGTCTAAACCAATGCTTTGTGGTTCAATATTAAACAATGATGAATCCTGCTGAATAACCGTTATAATCTCATTAAATCCCATAAGTCTACCAGTTTGATAATTGAATTCAGGAGAATTACTATCCAGTTTTCCTATTTTTTCTTTTGCTTCAGTAGCTCTACTCAATATTACTTCTACAAGATTTTGTAAAAAATTTATATTTGAGTTATTCATATTATTCATATCTAATTTTTAAGTTTATATTACTATCTAGATTTAATAATTCCTTTAAGAATGTTCTTATAATCGGTATTTCTTAATAAATCCTTAGTCCATTTTTCGATTAATCCATTTTTTTCTAACTGATTTAACAAATCCCATTTTTTTGCATACTTTTTAGGATTAGATAACTTATCCATATGTTCATTTATTACTTTTTCAAAAGATTTTATACCTTTTTTAATTTCTTTTGTATTTCGCTTTACATATTCTTGATAAAATTTATAGTACCTTCCTCCATTTTTTGCTATTTCATAACTGTCCCCCTCCCCCTTATCATCATCATTCTGCCTGTTTGGAGGCTGTGAAGCAACTGTATTTGTTTGCTGATTATGCTATAGTTTTTGTTTGAAGTATTTAACTATTTTTAGATATGATTCATTGTCATTTAATGTCAAAATACATAAATTTTTCCACTCAATAAAATATTCTTCACTCGGCCATGTTGAAAAAATAAAATCTTCTATACATTTAGTGATTTTTTTTTCTTTTGTCACATATGTCATAATATGTCTATTTTTCGACATATCAATATCTAATAATTGATTAAAATTATCAAAGGAATTTTCTCCAGAAATTCTAATTGCAAGAGGATTGTATTTTATAACTTGTTTAAACAAATTAACTACACTTTCGCTTTTTTTTATTTTTCCAATGAAAATGAGAATCACGCTTTTATTTATATCATCCTCCAATATTTTATTTATCTCACCAATATCAGAATTTGCAATATGTATTTCTCTATTTAAATATCTACCTAAAAATAACCAATTTTTCATAGTTTAAAATCTTTAATAAATTTTTCAATTGTTAATATCTGGTTACGAACATTTTTTATTGTTCCTTCTATTTGTGATTTATATTTTGCTGTTTCTAGTTTTTTTAGATGTACTTGTAAAGTTTTTTTTGCACTAACAAGTGATTTATGAATTGAGTTTGGACCATCCCTTCTTAATTGTTTATAAAGATTATCATAAATTTTACTATTTAATTCTGGCTTAGTTTCCCCCTCCCCCTTATCATCATCATTTTGCCCGTTTGGAGGCTGTGAAGCAACTGTATTTGTTTGCTGATTTGTTTGGGCTTTAGCTTGTTGGCTTGGTTGAGATGGTTTTGGTTGGATCTGTTGGACTGGGGATTGTGTGGTTGGTGGTGTGTATGGAACTGTAAATCCAGAATCTCCAGCTACTCCTGTAGGAATTAGAGATCCTCTGGTTGGAAAATTTAAGGTTTCTTTCCCATATATATAAAACTATCAAATAATGAATTTAATTCTTTTAAGCCTTTATTGCCTTGTTGTAAGCTTCAAATATTAATATCAGTAAAGTATTTTTTAACTTATATTACTTTGGTATTTTTAATAGCATTGTCTATTTCCACAAAAGAAAAAGTTTTTTCTATTTGAAGTATGAGGATATTATCCAAACTTTTATCTTGAAAACTTGCAAAATTAAATGCCATAAAAAGTACTTCACTAAGTGATTCATTTTTTATTGCCATTGTTATAATATCATCTTCATTTGGAATGTTGAAATTTTCATACTGAGATATATGTTCATGGTCAATCAAATTTTCAATCTTTTCTGCATTTTGCCCATAAATATATAAATATTTACACTTACTTTTTAATATCCAACTAACAATTTTTGGTGGAACAAAAATACTTGAATTAACAATTAGTATACAAACAAAATTGTTACCATTAAAAATGGTATCAACATCAAGGATGTTATTATAGACTATTGAAATAATTTTTTTACCTTCCTTTAAAATTGGTTTAATATTATTTATCATATTTCTTAAGATAATTATTTATTTTATCTATTTGTGCCTGAAAATTTTCAATTTCCTTACCCCATTTTTTTACCAATCCCTCTTTATATTTATTAGAATCACCTTTGATTTTAGAAGGGTTAATACTTTTTTCAACATTACTAATTTTCTTACTATGAGTATCTATCTGATCTTTCAAAGATTTTTTAGATCTTAATAATTCTTTTTGAGACTGTTGTTCTAAAGGTCCACCTTTCCACCCCTCCCCCTTATCATCATCATTTTGCCCGTTTGGAGGCTGTGAAGCAACTGTTTTGGATTACATCCAAATAATTTTAGGATAATTTTCACATTTAATTTTTAAAACTCCTAATCCTCCCTCTAAATAAAAATTAAAATCATTCTGAATATAGAAAGTGTCTATGTTTCCATAATCTATATTATTTAAAGAATCAGTTGATTTTTGTATATTACTTTGATCCCAATAAATCTCTTTAATTTCATCAAACATAATTATTCCTTTTTGATAACAATACTGATCTGTTTTACTTGGAGCCTTATAATTTATATGTCCTGTTGTAAGTACAATCTCTAAATATATTTCTATTTTTGATGGTTTTACAATTATATCAACTATCCAGCTATCTTCCAGATAAATATTTTCAAAATCTTTTATTTTAATATAATTATTATCCATAGTAATTTTTTATTATAAGTCCCAATTTATTGGGGTATGATTTTTAGGGCTTTTTTTTGATACGCTAACACCATAGGGATCAATTCTTTTACCCTGCGAATTTTTAATTTCCACATGTGGCATTTCACTTCCTATTGTTCTGGGGCTACCCTTTTTGATTATTAGTCTTTCAATTCCGTTTTTATCTTTAAACTTTATAGGGCCATTCTTAGATTGACTCATATTCCATCCTCTCTTTTCCGCATATTTTATTAAATCAGAAGCATTTGGCGTTTTGTTTTTAAATAATTCCTCCACCCCCTCCCCCTTATCATCATCATTTTGCCCGTTTGGAGGCTGTGAAGCAACTGTATTTGTTTGCTGATTTGTTTGGGCTTTAGCTTGTTGGCTTGGTTGTCTCGGGTTGGTTTATTCTTCCCTCTTAAGATTCTTTAACTTTTCTAAAAGTTCTTTTCCTTCATTAATATGTATTCCACCAATAATTGTACTAAATTCTTCTGGTCCAAGCTCTTCTATAGTTGTTGATATTGCAAGAATAATTATCTCTAATTCATCATTGCTAATATCTAGAATGTTTTTATTCTCATCATTATCAAATCTATCAAATAATTTTTCGCATTCTTTTCTTTGAATTTCATTAAGTATTTCTTTTATACTTCCAAATCCTTGCCACCCAATAATTTGCTCTATTAGTATTCTTTCATTTTTAATTAGTTTTATTTTCATTTTAATGATTTATTAAAGTACTTTTCACTTGATTTAAATATTGTACCCTTATCTACATGATTCGGGTCCTTTATGATGATTCTCTTTTTGACACTATCCCAAAATGCTTCTCTTCCATTACTTAACTTTTTGTATGCTGATGGATTTTTGAATACTTTTTTAATATATTCTGCTAATTGTTTTTTTGTAAAAATATCATCAAAATCTTTTGAATGCTTTTGCCAAGCGTGTCCATTAGAAATCTTTTCTGCCACCCCCTCCCCCTTATCATCATTTTGCCCGTTTGGAGGCTGTGAAGCAACTGTATTTGTTTGCTGATTTGTTTGGGCTTTAGCTTGTTGGCTTGGTTGAGATGGTTTTGGTTGGATCTGTTGGACTGGGGATTGTGTGGTTGGTGGTGTGTATGGAACTGTAAATCCAGAATCTCCAGCTACTCCGACTGGTATTAATGATCCTATTATAACTCCCACTCCTATTACAGGTAATGATATGGTTCCCAGTATTGCCCCTCCCAATGCTGTTACTCCGGTTGCTATTGATGTCCCTATTCCTGATATTGCCGGTAATGCCCATGGTGATAGCATTGGTATTGCAAGCATCTCCCCACTCGGATCTGTGTATTTAAGGGGATTGTTTTTTACATAGATATAAGAATTTCTACTTAGATAATCTCCTTGGCTTCCTCGGATTGGGTCTAAGCTTTGGAAGCGACCTATTTCCGGATTGTAGTAGCGGGCGTTGTAATAGTAGAGGCCTGTTTCAGGATCGTATTCTTGGCCGGTGTAGAGATTATCCAAGTAGAATTTTGGATGCTTCCTTTATAGCCTTTACAAAATCTTTATATTTTATTTTTCTAAGTAAAAATTTTTCCTCAAATTCTGAGCTTGGAAATTCAATTTCTAAATCATGAGGACCATTTTCTTGATTTATAAGGGCAATAAATTTATCGTCACAATATATTTCAACAAATACTTTTTCATATTTTTCATCACTTGCTACTACATATTTAAATAAATTTTTCATTTTGCTATATTAAAATTACATTTCTAAAAATCCTTTTAAATTTCCATATTCATCAAACCTAACTCCTCTCTTTGTTTTATTATTATACATATCAAATCCTTTGAATTTATTTTTTTTAATCATTTTATCTGAGCTATCTAATATTTCTCTTAATATTTTAGAGCCCTCATCATTCAGATTTTTATAGTTTCCATTTATTTTTGGGAAATTACTATTTGGTCTATCTCCATGTTTTTGTAATGCTCTACCAACTTTGGTTAATCCATTCCTATCTATTTGGTTTCCAGCTTTAAAGAAAACCCCAGTTGGAAAATTAAATATATTCTACTTTAAACCCATCAATTTCTTCTTCAGCTGAGTTAAAGATATCTACTATCTTTTTACCATATTCTCCTAAAGAATCTTCACTTATCTTGAAGTTTCTCCAAACTATTTCTACTGGCATATCTACCCACCCTTTTAAACAATCCCATAGGGCGTCTAAATTATTACCATAATATTCAGGTAAATTAAGTTTTTCCTTTATCTGCTTATGAAAATTTTCTTTTGTCCTAATTGTTTCTCCTGATAAATATATTTTCATATTAATATAATCTTATGAAACTTTTATAATGATCTATTGTTTTATATAATAATCCATCGTTTGAAAAAAGTATTCTCTCTGCATTCCTGATACCTCTTTTATAATTTAAGTCAGCTTCATACCAGATCCTTCCAATTTTATCTGGCAATAATTTTTCTGTGTTTTTAAATACATCACCACCGATACTTTTTCCAGGAGCAACTTTGTTTAAATTCCCTAATTTAGGATTCCACCCCAATCTGATTGCTTCGGACTTTGTAATATATTTCTCTGGTAATTGACCTTTCTCTTTAATATATTTCACTAATTCATTTGTTTCCCCCTCCCCCTTATCATCATCATTTTGCCCGTTTGGAGGCTGTGAAGCAACTGTATTTGTTTGCTGATTTGTTTGGGCTTTAGCTTGTTGGCTTGGTTGAGATGGTTTTGGTTGGATCTGTTGGACTGGGG
>Ga0210057_1000340_pt1 | contig 78406 bp, 76 predicted proteins | sample CryGeyCG2114_010_2_FD_183968 | JGI IMG/M metagenome (GOLD analysis project Ga0210057, IMG submission 183968) | Groundwater microbial communities from aquifer - Crystal Geyser CG10_big_fil_rev_8/21/14_0.10 (SPAdes) (version 2) | ecosystem: Environmental > Aquatic > Deep subsurface > Groundwater ... | reverse complement strand
AGCAGTATTACCAAATGGACTTTTACAATTTGCAGACTTACAGACGAAAGCAGTGATAGTAGGGGTTGGAGATCACTTTGAAATATGGAATACGAAGAGATGGAGCGATTATATGAACACAATTGAAGCAACATGAGAAATAAACATACACCCGTTTTTTTAAATGAGGCAGTCGATGCCCTAGAAATCCAAAAAAATGAAAAATACATCGACGCAACCTATGGAGAAGGAGGCCATTCACAAGAAATTATTGCTCGTGGAGGTCGACTTTTGGCAATTGACGCAGATGAGAATCAAGTAAAAAAAAGCATTAATTCTATCAATGTGGTTCAGGGTAACTTTGCAGATATTCAACAGATTGCTGAGTCACAATCATTTACCCCGGCTTCCGGAGTATTGTTTGATTTCGGATTGTCAATGGGGCAAATTCGAGAAGGGGGAAAAGGATTTTCATTTGAAAAGAGAGGTGACCCACTCGATATGCGCCTCAAAGAAACGGGTATGACGGTTGCTGAATATTTACAAAGTACCGATCCTGAAACGCTTACTTATGAACTAATGAAATATTCAGAAGATATATATTCATCAAAAATTGCTCGAAAAATTATTCAAATGAGATCATCAGAACCTATTGAGAAGGTTCAAGATTTAATAACAATTATTGATTCAGTAATAAAAGCAGACATGAATACTCAGAAAAAAAGTTATGCTCGAATCTTTCAAGCACTGAGGATTATTGTCAATGATGAGATGAATAATATTAAAAAAGGATTACAAGGGGCGCTAAACATTACCAAGAAAAATGGAAAAATTGTCATTATTACCTTCCATTCACTTGAGGATCGAATTGTGAAATCCTTTGCACGAAATTGTGAATTAGTTCAAGAATCAGTCATCCATGTTGAAAAAAATAGAAGATTGGCATCATTTGAGCGTTCGGCGGTATTACGAGTTTTAACCATAAAATGAGATTATCAATAAACACCACTATTATCGGAATAATTGTACTTCTCATCGGGATAAATATTGCAATTTTTATTCAAGGAATCAAATTGGGAAATGAAATTAGCTTTTATGAAACAGAAATTGCTTCTTTAAATCAAGAAAATATTGAATCGGAACAAGCAATTTACAAACTTGAATCACATGTCTGGACGGCGTCACTTGCTGCAGAGCTTGAGTATGGAAAATATAATGCTCCGATATATTCTCAACTTCCAAAGTACGCTCGAAATAAATAATCCTACTCAGTCCTCATTAAATAAAAAAATATTCAGCTACAATTACCATACAACTGTATGAATAAACTTCGAATTCTATTTTTCTTTTTCCTTTTTGGATTTATTGCGATTATCATACGCTTATTTTATATTCAGGTTATTTCACCTGAATTTTATTCTGCAGATTACACAAAAACGAGTAGAATTGAGCCAAATCGAGGGAGGATTTTTGATCGAAATCATGATCCAATTGCACTCAATCAGACGAAATATCGATTGTTTGTTGAGCCAAAAAAGGTTGAAGATAAAGAATATTTAATTCAGCTTCTTGAGGACGAACTTAACATGGATGAGGCTACACTTGAAGCACGAATTGATATGACCAAGGACTGGGTTGCAATACAAAGTAATTTGGACAAAGAAACAAAAGAAAAATTGGAAAGCTATAGTCTCAAGGATTTTGGCTTTGAGCAAGAACAACAACGGTACTATCCTGAGGCATCACTTGCTGCGCATCTGGTCGGTTTTTTAGGAAAAGATTCTGACAGCGAGTCAATTGGATACTTTGGCATTGAAGGATTCTATGATAAAGATCTCACTGGTCTTCCGGGAGTGTTAAAGTCTGAAAGGGATATGTTTGGTCGCCCAATATTTAGTGGAAATCAGGAGCGTGTGGAGGCTGAAGATGGCCGTGATATTGTGCTGACGATTGATAAGTCAGTACAACAAATTATAAAAGAGCATTTAAAAAAAGGCGTTGAACGATTTAAAGCGAAATCAGGATGCGTAATTGCAGCAGATCCCGCAACGATGGAACTTCTTGGACTCGTGTGTCTCCCTGATTTTGATCCTGAGCATTACTTTGAGTTTACTGAAGGAGATTTTATAAATTGGACAATCTCGAGCGTATATGAGCCAGGATCTACTTTTAAACCACTGATTGTTGCCGCCGCTTTAGAAGAAGGGCTCGTAAAGCCTAACGATTTATTCAACGAAAAAGGACCGGTTAAAATTGGCAATTATACTATTCGAAATTGGGATGATAAATACGATGGCAAAATCACCATCACTCATATATTAGAAAAATCTTCAAATGTAGGAATGGTATACATTGGCGGCAAGCTTGGAAAAGAAAAAATGCATGAATATATTAGCAAGTATGGATTTGGGAGTAAGACGCAGATTGATCTTCAAGGAGAATCCTCTGGTCAGATCAAGCCGCTGAGCGCGTGGTATCCAATCGATGAAGCCACTATGCCATTTGGTCAGGGCATATCGGTGACGGGCATTCAGCTTGTACGAGCTTTTGCCTCACTAATAAATGGGGGTAATTTGATGAGACCACATGTTGTCAAAGAGGTATTAGAAGGTGACAAAGTAAAAATTCGTGAACCAGAAGTTCAAAAGAAGGTCTTAAGCGAGAAAACGTCTCATACCATTAAAAATATGTTGGTGTCGGTTGTTAATAATGCTGAAGCAAAATGGCATATGCCAGAAGGATATACCTTTGGAGGGAAGACAGGAACAGCACAAATTGCGGTAAAAGGCTCGTATGATGTCTCAAAAACCATTGCATCATTTATTGGATTTGCTCCTGCAGAAGATCCAGCCTTTCTCATGCTCGTGGTCATACAAGAACCGGAATCATCAAGTTGGGGATCAGAGACTGCTGCACCACTCTTTTTTGAAATTGCTGAGGATTTATTAATTTATCTCAATGTCCAGCCGTCTTAATGTGTACATACATTATTATTTTCTTTGAGGTTTTTTTATGAAGCTATTATTCTGATTAATTGGAACGTATAATTAAGCTAAATTATGAGAAATATTTTTCAACGAATAAAAAATATCGGACATTTATTTGTGGCAATTATCGCAAATATTTATTTTCGATTTCCAAGTCGCGAAATTAAAGTAATCGGTATCACGGGAACCGATGGAAAGACTACTACGGCTAATCTTATTTATCACATATTATCTTCAAGCGGTAAAAAAGCTTCTATTATTTCAACCGTTTCTGCAAAGATTGGAGCGCACGAGCATGACACGGGATTCCATGTCACAACACCATCCTCTTTTGGCGTGCAAAAATATATTCGTCAGGCAGTTGATGAGGGTTCGGAATACTTTGTTCTTGAAACAACATCACATGCTCTCGATCAAAATCGGGTGTTTGGTGTGAAGTATGACGTGTCATTAATAACCAATATTACCCACGAACATCTTCTCTATCATGGTTCATTTGAACAGTACGTTAAAACTAAAGTACTGTTGGCACAGTATTCAAAAAAAACATTCATAAATATTGACGATGAATCATATGATTATATTCTAAAATATATTGGAGATGCTCATGTTGAGACATATGGTATTCATGACAATGCAGAACATTCAGCTGACATCTCAAAAAAGATAGATAAAAAACTTGCTCATTTTAATAAATACAATTATCTTGCTGCATATTTGGTTTGTAAAGAGCTACGTATTGATGAAGATAAAATAATTCACGCTATGAAGACGTATGTGCTTCCCTCAGGAAGACTTGAGGTTGTCTATGATAAAGACTTTTTGGTTATTGTAGATTTTGCGCATACACCAAATGCGATAGATTCCGTCTTATCTTCGATACGAAGTGATTATGTATCAAAAGGAAGATTGATACATATTTTTGGAGCTGCAGCATTTCGTGATGATGAAAAGAGAGCACCAATGGGACGAGCGAGCGCGAAGTACTCAGATTTTGTCATTATCACCGAAGAAGATTACCGAACAGAAGATCCGTTTGATATTGCAGGTGAAATTGCAAAGGGGCTTGATGAAAAGGGATTTAAAGGAGTGAGTCAAGATGAGTTTGGTAAAGAGCTCAAACAGTATGTGGTCATCATTGATCGACTCGAAGCAATTATGAAAGCATTCGAAATGGTGAAAAAAAACGATGTAATTGTATTAACCGGAAAAGGACATGAGATGAGCCTTAATAGAAATGGGAAAGAGTATCACTGGAATGATAAACTGGAAGTCACAAAAATACTTCGCTCCTCATGATTGACTACAATTCTAAAACAGGTATTGGCACTTCTTCATTATTTGACCATCGGATCTTTCATGGCTTTGGAACGAAGCGCCTCGGTGATGGGAAAAATATTCAGACTATTGAACAATTGATTCAATTGAGTTTTGTTGAACCAAAACATCTCGTGATTCCCAACCAAACTCACTCAACAAATGTCAAGATAGTTACCAAGCGTATTCTTGAGAAGCAAGTTGTACGCCTTCCCGAAACGGACGCTCTCGTAACTGATCAAAAAAATGTTCTCCTGACGGTTGTCACCGCAGATTGTGTCCCGATAATCTACGCAGATATTGACCGATCTGTTATTGCCATTTCACATGGCGGATGGAGTGGAACGCTTCATAATATTTCTCGAAAAGTGATCGATAAAATGATTGAAATTGGTGCACAAAAGGAACAGATAGTTGCGGTTATTGGTCCGTCAATTGCTGATTGCTGTTATGAGATTTACGGAACAAGATATGAAAAATATAAAGATGAATTTACATCAAAAAGCATTACTTCATCAGGGAGGAGGCAGTATCTCAATTTGCTCCACGCTAATCGAGAGCTACTCCTTATGTCCGGAATATCCGAAAAAAATATTGATTATCGCTTGAATTGTACCCAGTGTGACGATACGCGATTTTGGTCGTTTCATCGAGATCATCGACTCACAGGAGAAATGGTGCATTTCGTCATGCTCACATAAAAGTTTGACCCGTTTTTTATATTCAAATTAGATATAATGAAGATATGTTTACACACGCGCAACATATTTTTTTCGTTGGAATCAAGGGTGTTGCTATGGCAAATCTTGCCCATATGATGGTTCAAATGGGTAAACAAGTGACAGGCTCAGATGTTGACGCACCGTTTATCACCGATGAAATAATTGAAAATGATTTGATAAAAGTTATTCACTCATTTGAAAGTGATGATCTTCCAGACGATGTTGATCTTGTTATATACGCTGCTTCTCATGGCGGAAAAAGTAATACACAGGTTGTTGAGGCAGAGAATCGCAACATACTTGTTCTTCATCAATCTGAACTTCTTGGACAGATGATGAGCATGTTTGACACGTCAATTGCAGTCGCGGGTTGCCATGGTAAAACCACAACATCAGCCTTACTTGCGTATTCTCTAAAAAAACTTACTTCAGAAATCAGCTATATGGTGGGAACCCCGTCATTTAATGAGTTTTTGGGAGGAGAATATAATGGTAGGCAGTATTTTATTGTTGAGGCAGATGAGTATGGAATAGACCCACCAGATAACATAACGCCCAAATTTCACCTTTTGCACCCTGATTATGCCATTATCACCAATATTGATCATGACCATCCTGATGTGTATTCCTCGATAGAGGAAACAAAAAAAGCGTTTCAAAAGTTTATGAATCAAGTTTTGCAGAAAAATATTATCATGCCACAACTTGTTTTATGTGCCGATGATAAAAATATTCGTGAAATTTCGAAGGAATTACAAAAAGATTCTTATATTACATATGGGCTGTCAAAAAATGCAGATGTACATATTTCGGACATTCAAACCACCGAAAAGGGATCTCAGATTGAAATTTCGAGCAATTTATACGATCTGAAGAAAACAATTGTTCATAGTGATCTATTTGGTGAAAAAAATGCGCTAAATACAGCAGCAGTGATAACAATTCTTCTTCATCTTGGGTTTTCGATTAGTAAAATTTCAGATGCAGTACAAGGGTTTACGGGAGCAAAACGTCGATTTGAATATATCGGAAAAACAAAAAAGATTACGCTGTATGATGACTATGCGCATCATCCAGAAGAAATATTAGCTACGATTCATGCTGCGAAAGCTAGATTTCCTAAGAAAAGAATTATGTTACTTTTCCAGCCACATACTTTTTCTCGAACAGAACAACTAAAAAATGAATTTGCACAAGCGCTGTCACAAGCAGATATAGTGGTGCTTCTTCCCATATTTCCATCAGCACGTGAAACTGAAGCAAAATACGAAATCACCTCAGAAAAGCTTGCAGAGATTGCCAATGCTTCTCATAAAGAAAAAATTATCTCAGTAAAATCAAAGGATGAGGCGTTATTGCAGATAGATAAAAAAAGTGAGAATAACGACCTCGTTATCACGATGGGTGCAGGAGATGTATATCGATTGGGAAAAGATATTTTAGAAATTGAATAATCTATCTATGCAAATAAAAAATATAAAATATGATGTTCTTAAGCAAAAAATGGGTGATCGTATTCAAAAAAACAAAAATCTTGCTCCCTTTTTTACATTAAAAATGCATACGGTAGCTGAATACTACTTTGAACCAACAAATATTCAAGACTGGAAAGAAATTATGAGCATTGTATTTGAATACGACATACCCTATTTGATCATTGGGGGCGGATCAAACATAGCAGTGTTTCAGGAACGAATTTCAGGAATTGTTCTTCGAAATAGATTCATTAGTAAAAGTATAGAAGATGAGACTCATGATTATGTTGATTTTAAAATCAGTTCAGGATATCCGATGAGCATGTTGGTTAAAGAGACCGTTGATTTGGGATTTTCAGGATTTGAGTATCATTATGGTTTGCCTGGGACACTTGGTGGAGCTATATATATGAATTCTAAATGGACACGACCACTTTCATATGTAAGCGACAGCTTAATGATTGCAACTATTATGGATCTTGAAGGGGTGGTTCGACAAGAATCTCGTGATTATTTTGAGTTTGCCTACGATTACAGCAAGCTCCAAAACACAGGTGAAATATTTCTTGAAGGCATTTTTCGACTGATGAAACATGACGTTGCCGAATTACAAAAACGCTCAGAAGAAGCTATGTGTTATCGAAAAAATACACAGCCTTTCGGCGTTGCAACTGGTGGCTGTTTTTTCCAAAATATTTCAAAAAAAGAGCAGGAAAAACATTCTCTTCCAACGGGATCTGCTGGATATCTTATTGATGCCTCAGGTCTAAAAGGAAAAACAATCGGCGGATTTCAAGTTTCGGAAAAACACGCAAACTTTATTATCAACACGGGAAACGGAAAGTCTGAGGAACTCCATGAATTAATTAATGTTGTCAAAACTGAAGTTAAAGATCAATTTGATATTGATTTGAAAGAAGAGGTACGTGTAGTATAGATTGAATACAAAAAAACAAAATGGAAGATGCATATATCATAACGGGTGGTAAAAAATTAATCGGCGAAGTAATGTTATCTGGTGCAAAAAATATTGCTCTCAAAGTTATTATTGCCGCACTAATGTTTGAGTCAGAAGTTACTCTAACTAATATTCCGCGCATACAGGATATTCATGAGCTGATTCATCTCCTTGAACTTCTTGGTGTGAAGATTGATTTCACCGGGAATACCGTTATCATAAATCCAAAAAATATTTCTTCAAACAAAGTTGATCTTTTGCATGCGTCAAAAATTCGAGTATCATTTCTTTTGTTTGCACCGCTCCTTCATACTTTTGGAGCAGCGATAATTCCCAATCCAGGTGGTTGCCGACTCGGCGCACGATCAATTGACCGAGTGATCGATGGATTGAGGGCGCTGGGAGTGCATGTTGAATATGACTCTCAGACGGGATACTACAATGCTTTGATGAAGGAGGCTCCCTCAGGTGAATATCGATTTGAAAAACCATCACATACGGGCACAGAGCTTATGATCATGATGTCGGTATTTGGTGCGGGTCTCATTACGCTTAAAAATGTCGCTCAAGAACCCGAAATTGATGATTTAATCAGCATGCTCAACGAAAGCGGTGCGCGGATAAAACGTGTTGGTGTTGATATTGAGGTTGAAGGAGTTGAAAAATTAGTTCAACATAAGCCATTTCATATTTCTGCAGATCGAGTAGAGGCTGCAACGTATGCTGTTGCTGGAATTGCATCAGGTGGAAGTGTTACTATTTCATCAATTCAAGAACACTTCATCAAATCATTTAATGACGCGATCATTCGTGTTGGTGCAAAAGTTGAAAATCTGGGACATGGGACATGGAGATATATTGTCACGACACCGATGCAAGCTATAGATATTGAAACGGCGCCATATCCGGGATTTCTTACTGACTGGCAACCACTTTTTGCGGTTCTGATGACGCAGACTGATGGCAAATCGGCGATTCATGAGAGAATATTTGAAAACAGATTTAGTTATGTCGATGAGCTACGGAGATTGGGTGCAAAAATTGAATACATTGAAAAAAACGTTGCAAATCCAAAAGAGCACTATCATTTCAACTATGATACAAAAAAACAATACGCGCAAACAATTGAAATATCAGGGCCACAAAAACTTCATGGAGGCGTTCTAACTGTTTCAGACCTCCGTGCGGGAGCAACACTTGTGATTGCCGCATTGATTGCAGAGAACGAATCTTATGTCAAAGGAGTGAGCCACATAAGTCGTGGGTATGAGAATTTTATTGAAAAGATACAGGGTTTAGGTGGAGAGATACGAGAGATCTGAGTTAAATGTTATAAGCATTCCGGACTTATTTTATTATTTCACCCTCGCCAATAGTGCCTTTTATTACTTTGTTAGGAAATATTTTTGCATCGCGCCCGATAGTTGTTCCTGGCATTACGGAGCAATTTACTCCTAAGAATGCTCCTTTAGCAACGATAGCTCCCAGTTTTTTTCTTCCTGAATCAATCTCTTCTTCCAGAAGATTTATTTTGATATTCTTATTATCCAAACGCCAATTTGCAAATGTGGTGCCCCAGCTTGGATTGACATCGCTTTCTAATACTGAGTCACCGACAAAATTATGATGAAGCATGCAGTTGGGGCCGATATAACTTCGTGCAACCTCAGAGCCAAATCCGACAATCGAACCCGCTTCAATTGATGATTGACGAACCAGTGCGTGATTGCCAATTTTTGCGCCCTTTCCAATATATGCAGGGCCTTTAATCACCGCATAGGCATCGATATGTGCATCTTCATCAACAAAAACATTTCCCTCTAATACCGCATGAGGTGATATGTATGCGGTACGCGCACGATGATTTGAGTCTTTTGTATCAAGAAGCATCTGCGTCATATCAAGGACATGATGAGCGTATTTCAGTTTTTGCCAGCGACCAGGGTACTTCAACACATCTACATGGCGTTGTTTCATAAGATTACTCAGGGCAATTTCATATTGTTGATCTGAGGTGGGAGTTTTTTTGAGAATTGTTAGAAAGTCCTGAGGCTCAGAAAAGTAGTGGAATACGAGATTCAATAAATCACTTGGCTGTTTCCCAATTCCTGGTTTTTCAAGAATATCAACAGCTCTTGTACCTTCCATTTTGATAAATCCACCGGGAAAATATTTATCCACTTTTAAACCAGTTATATACGAGTATGAATCATTGGTTTGTCTCATCATTGATTTGAAAAAAATAGGTTCAATCATGTCTGCTGCATTCATAACAACAATGGGCTGATTCCCAATATCGCCTTCAGACTGTAGGAGGGCATCTCCCATACCGGTTGGTTTTACTTTTCGCGTACGTAGGGTGATGTTAAATGGTTGATATGATGAAAGCCACGTTTCATTCTCTGTGTTTGTGATGATTAATGCCTCCTGAAATCCTGAAAACTCAGCCATTTCAATCACGTGTTGAAGCATGGGTTTTCCAAAGATGGGAATAAGAGTTTTGTTAATGGAAAGGGGTGCAAAGGATTTACCAATCCCTCCGGCTAAAATCACGACAAGTGGCTTCATAATTGTTACAAATAACTAACAATAGCGATAGATTTACTCTCATTATACAGGTTATACAGGAATAGAGTAACAAGTACTTTCATTTTTAAGCACATTCCAGTACAATCCTTAAACTCAAGTGGTGTACAATAGTATTACTCGAATATTTTTATGAAAAAAATAACAGTAATCGGTGGTGGAACTGGTACCTTTGTCGTTCTCTCCGGATTAAAAAAACATAATTTTGACCTTGCTGCAATCGTTACCATGATGGACTCAGGGGGATCTACCGGTAGGCTTCGTGATCAACTTGGTGTTCTTCCTCCGGGAGATCTTCGCCAGTGCTTAGTTGCCCTATCTGATGCACCAGAACTGTGGAGAAAACTATTTTTATATCGCTTTGAAAAAGGTGATCTTGCCGGACATAATTTCGGTAATATTTTTCTGTCGGCTCTTGAAAAAGTGTGTGACGACTATGATACGGTGATTGATACGGTCAGCTATGTGTTGAAAACAAAAGGATTAGTACTTCCCGTGACTTACGAAAAAACTCATTTATGTGTAGAATATGAAAACGGAACGGTCATAAAAGGTGAAGGTAATATTGATGAGGACAATCCAGAACGATCTCGAATAGTAAATGCATATCTCGAACCGAAAGTAGAAGTGAATAAAAAGGCAGTTAATAGAATTCTTGATTCAGACTATATTATTATTGGTCCGGGAGATCTTTATACAAGTATCATTCCCGTTCTTCTGGTGAATGACATAAAAAAACATATTCTAAACTCAAAAGCAAAAATTATTTATAATCTTAATTTAATGACGAAAGCAGGTCAAACAAGTGATTATAAAGCGCTTGATTTTATCGAAGATCTAAAAAAATATACCGGTCGTGCTCCTGATTATGTGGTAGCTCATGAGGGTGCGATACCTGAGGATATTCTGAAGTGGTATCAATCGTATGATGAGATGCCGGTACAGAACAATCTCCATGAAAATGGATTTAAAGGAGCTATACTGAAAGAAGATATTATCAATCGGTCTCATATTGAAAAAAACTCATCAGATTCACTTACGCGAAGTATACTTCGCCATGATACTGACAAGCTTACCCCGTTATTAGTACAAATAATGAATCAATGATCAAACGACATGCAAATGCAATTGGGCACGCAGTTGATGGAATGCTTTGGGCTTTCAGAACACAGCCAAACTATAAAACTCATTTTTCTTTGATTTTAATTTCAATAGTGGTTGCATGGTTTCTTGAAATATCTTATGCAGAATGGATGGCAATACTGATTACCGCATTAATGGGAATCATCATCGAAACGGTGAATACTGCCATTGAAAAGATGGGGGATGCAATCGATACCAATTTTAATGAGAACATCAAAATTTCGAAAGATGTTTCAGCATCAGCAATGCTTTTATATTCAATTGGAGCATTGGCTGTAGCGAGTATTATTTTTGTTCCAAAGTTGATGGATCTTTTTTTCTAAGAACATTTTATGGCGCTTTATTTTTACATCACTCTTATTTCACTGATCATTCATTTCGTATTGATCGTGCCATTTATCAATTTTCTCTATAAAAAGAAATTTCAACGAGCAGATCAAAAGACGCTTGATGCCTTCAATAAACCCACTCCTATATACGATTCTTTTCACAAACACAAATCAGGAATCCCGGTCGGTGGAGGAATATTGGTATTGCTCGTTTCATCATTTCTCACGCTATTTTTTGTCGGTGGGTTTAAATTTTTTGAGATTCATACCAACACAAATTATCCATCAATTATTTTAGAGCTCGTCATTATTCTTTTTAGCTTTTTAAGCTACGGACTTTTGGGCGTATTTGATGATCTTAATAAGATATTTATCTGGAAAAAGAAGCAATTTTTTGGACTAAGTCTTCGAATAAAGTTGATTTTTGAAATTATTCTTGCCGTTATAATATCTTCAGCTTTGTATTTTGGTCTTCAAATAAGTATTGTTCATATCCCGTTTTTTGGTGTATTTGATCTTTCATATTTTTATATTATTTTTGCATCATTTGTAATAGTGGCATTTGCAAATGCTGTAAATATCACTGATGGTTTGGATGGTCTTGCAAGTGGCGTTCTTCTTATTGCGCTCATTAGTTTTTGGACTGTTGCGCGAAGTATTATTGATGTTCCATTGTCGATATTTATCGCCGTATGGATTGGAGGAATGATCGCCTTTTTATATTTTAATATTTACCCTGCAAGAATTTTCCTTGGAGATACTGGCGCACTGTCTTTTGGCGCTGCATTTGCGGTGATTGGACTTATTCTTGGCAAAGCATTCGCTCTTCCAATTATTGGTGGTATATTTGTTATTGAGATTGTAACTTCGTTAATACAACTCATCAGCAAAAAGTATATGGGTAAAAAGTTTTTTACGGTAGCTCCATTTCATTTACTTTTGCAGTACAAAGGTTGGGAAGAGCCAAAAATTGTAATGAGGTTTTGGGTGTTCTCAATCATTTTTGCCCTTTTTGGATTGATGATTGCGTTTTTAAAGTAGGATTTGCTACAATGAATCTATATGCGAGATGTGAAGTCGATTGTTCTGGTGATTGTTATCGTAGTTCTTATTGGCTCGGCAGGAGTTCTAACGTATATGATCTCTAACGGGCAAGACCCATTGGTGCTTTTCAATACCCGCGCATCAAGTGAGGATGAATTTGCCGACCCTAATCTTCTTGCAAATGCAGGCGATGCTTCAAATGATCCAATTCCTGACGAGGCATCTCCTACACCAACAATAAGCTTTACTAGTACCAGTCCAACCTTAGCTCCTTCAGGTAGTGTAAATCCAACCATGACCCCTCGCGTAACTCCTTCTCCAATACCGGTTGAAGAAGCAGAGTTGCCTGAGACAGGCGGTGGAACGACCGTGACACCAACACCTATTGAGGCACTTCCAGTTGCGGGTCCATCAGACTTCATTAACCCTGCAATAATCAGTGGAGCAATATTGATACTACTTGCAATGATACTGTAGGCTTCAGAAGATTCGTCGATTTTATATCATGTGTGCAGCTATTTGGTAGAATCTACTTGGATCGAGTGAAGCAGTTCCAACAAGAAGTCCCGTTATTTCACCCGTTTCGAGATACCCTTTCATATTTGGTAGATCCACACTTGCACCATAAAGAAACTGAACATGTGACTGCAGGTTCAGGTCGGCTTTCATTTTCAGCACATCGGCGACTGCTGCATTGTTTCCTGTTCCAATAGCGTCAGATGGCTCATACGCTATAAGTGTTGCCTCAGGATAAACATTATCATGAGTTCCTCTCACACAGAGAATCGGTTCAATGAGCGCCATTTTTGATAAGAGTATTTGTTCTTTTATATCAATATCAGTTTCATGAAAATGTTGACGTCGTTCACTATGTCCAATAAGTGCATATTTTGAAATAGACGATAATGCTTTTGCCGTAACCTCTCCGGTATATTTTCCCTCTTCTTTTGAAGATACTGTCTGTGCTCCAGAAAGCACGTTTGGAAGATCATTCAGTTCTTCATTAATAGTCATCAGAAAAGGATACGGGGGGCAGATAATAATTTGAAGTTTTTTATCTTGGAGGTGTTGAAGTAGTTGATTATTTCCTTTTACATCTTTAGTAAATGCTGATGTCCAACTCATGATATCCATCAATGTCATTTGCGCTTTCCAGTTTGCAATTAAATATTTCATAAGTAGGTAGATAAACTCAAAAATTGATTAACAAAGATTCGTTTCTGGTATCATTATACCTTATGATCGATATCTTCAAAGGTTTGAATCCACAACAAAAAAGGGCAATTGAGTATGTCGACGGACCATCAATTGTATTAGCAGGGGCTGGATCGGGAAAGACTAGGGTACTCGTGCATAAGGTGCTCAATCTTATCGAAAATCATCATGTTGATCCGCGAACAATCGTGATGATAACCTTTACCAATAAAGCTGCACGGGAGATGAAGGATCGCATTGCAGCAATTACTGAAAATAAAACAACACTCGGGTATATTGGAACATTTCATTCATTTTGTGCGATGATCTTACGTCGAGATGGAGAATATATAGGCATCCCACACTCCTACACGATATATGACGATGGTGACCAACAGCAACTTCTCAAACAGATTCTCAAAAAGAAACAGTCCAAATTTTCTCCACGATTTTTCTCCGCAAAAATTTCAGATGCAAAAAACCAGTTGGTAAGTCCTGAGCGATTTATTGAAATTTTTTCCTTTTATCGCAGTGCACAAGTTGCAGAAGTGTACCATCAATATCAAAAAGAGTTACAGAAAAATGATGCGTTAGATTTTGATGACCTTCTCATGAAAGTCGTTGATTTATTTCGAATGCACAAGCCAATATTGGATAAATATCAAAATAGATATCAACATCTTCTGGTTGATGAATTTCAAGATACAAACGTTGCACAGTATTTAATTGCGAAGAAATTGAGCCAAATACATCAAAATATAACGGTTGTGGGCGATTTCTCTCAGAGTATCTATTCATGGCGAGGAGCTGATATTGCCAATCTTGAAAAATTTAGTGAAGATTTTGAAAAAACTCAAACAATTAATCTTGAGCAAAATTATCGGTCAACACAAAAAATTCTCGACTTTGCCTATGAAATAATTTCAGAAAATCAAACACATCCGATACTACATCTACATACTAAAGCTGAGCCTGGGGACGACGTCGAGATCGTCGAGGTAGAAAATGAAGAAGAGGAGGCAACGTATATTGCTGAACGGATCCAAGATGCGGCAAATGAAATCGATTATTCAGAAATTGCGGTGCTCTATCGCACAAATGCACAGTCGCGTTCAATTGAAGAATTATTTTTACATTTTGGTATTCCTTATACTTTGATTGGAGGAACGCGCTTTTATGACAGAAAGGAAGTGAAAGATATTCTCTGTTATCTTCGACTTCTCGTACACCCCGATGATACCGTTGCTTTAGAGCGAATAGTAAAACTCGGGAAACGAAGATTTCAAAAATACAAAGAATTATTTCTCCAGATAAAAGATTCGGTGATGGAGGTACCCACTGCAGAGCTTATGGAGATGATCTTTGAAAAAACAGAGTATCTCGGATTATATGATCCTGATGTTTCCGAAGATTATGCGAGACTTGAAAATATTAAAGAACTCAAATCAGTGGCGCTAACATTTCCAAACTTAGTAGATTTTCTTGAGCAGGTGGCACTTGTTGAATCAGAATATTTTGAAGGAGAAAAATTGGGAAAATCAAAGGATGGTGTTCGACTTATGACGCTCCATCAAGCAAAGGGGTTAGAGTTTACTCATGTATTTATCAGCGGTCTTGAGGAGGGACTCCTTCCTCATGCGCGTTCGATTGATGACATTCATCAACTTGAGGAGGAGCGAAGATTATTCTATGTCGGTGTTACTCGAGCAAAGAAAAATTTAGTCATAACTCATGCAAAACGTAGATTTATATTTGGTCGTCGAAATGCAGCAATGAAATCTCGCTTTATAAGATCAGGAGAAGAGGATGAAATTGAATGGTGGTAGATATAATTATGAACACATTATTAATTATAGATTTTGACTCAACCTTCATTACTGGTGAATCTCTGGATTGGCTCGCTGAAGAAGCATTGAAAAGTAAATCAGCAGGTGAGCGACGAATAATACTTTCTCAAATAGAAGCAATTACTCAAGCAGGAATGGAAGGGAGCAGATCATTTGAAGATTCACTTCGACAAAGGCTTTCATTATTTCAACCAAACAAATATCATATCGAGCAACTTGTTAAAAGAATTGAACAATCTGTAACGCCATCTTTTGTAAAAAATCGAGAATTTATTCAACAAAATGCAACAAATATTCGTATCGTTTCTGGCGGATTTCATGAGTATATGGATCCGATTCTTATGTCATTTGGAATTCCCCAAGAAAATATATATGGGAATACTTTTTTATTTGAAGGAGATGAGGCAATTGGTTTTGATTCTGAAAATGCGTTAAGTAAACCTGGAGGGAAAGGCAAAGTAGTAAAAGAACTGAATCTTGATGGAAAGGTCATCGTCATTGGCGATGGGTATACTGATTATGAAATTGTGCAAAGTGGTGCTGGAGATATTTTTATTGCTTTTACCGAAAATATTACCAGAGATTTTGTACATGATCTGAAACCTCTTCAGGCTTCTTCGTTTGAAAGCGTTCTCTCTTATTTATCTCCGTCGTCGAAAGAAAGGGTAGTATAATTTTGATATGAAACGAGCATTATCATACCCAAAAAATAAAATTACGGTTCTTCTTCTTGAAAATATTGATCCACTTGCGAAGAAACTATTATTTGATGAAGGATATTCTGTAAAAACAGTTTCGACTGCGTTATCGGAGAAAGATCTTATAGATGAAATCAAAAATGTCTCTATAATCGGCATCCGGTCAAAAACTCAGTTATCAGCCGAAATAATCAATTCATCAACGAAACTTCTTGCAATTGGTGCATTTTGTATTGGGACAAATCAGATTGATTCAGATGCTTCAGCGCTCAAAGGAATTCCCATTTTCAATGCGCCATACAGTAATACGCGAAGTGTAGTCGAATTAATTCTCGGTGAGATGCTTGTATTATCACGAAAAATTTTTGATCGTAGTCAAAATCTTCATGCGGGTCATTGGAATAAAAGTTCTGCAGGTTGTCATGAACTTCGTGGCAAAAAATTGGGAATTATTGGATATGGAAACATTGGATCACAACTATCGGTACTTGCTGAAAATTTGGGTATGGAAGTGATGTATTATGACATTTCGGATAAGTTATCTCTTGGAAATGCAAAAAGCTGTAAAACAATGAAAGAGGTTCTTAAGAATGCTGATATCGTGACGATCCATGTCGATGGTCGCTCGGCGAACAAAAATTTAATAGGAAAGAAGGAATTTGCTCTGATGAAACAAGGGGCTCTATTTTTAAATGCAAGCCGTGGATTTGTCATTGATGTTGAGGCACTTGCTGAAGCTATTACTCAAAAAAGGCTTGCAGGGTGCGCGGTAGATGTATTTCCAACTGAACCAAACGGAAGTGGTGCTGGTTTTCAATCACCCCTTCAGGGTTTAGCAAATACTATTCTTACTCCTCATATAGGTGCGGGAACTGTTGAAGCTCAACAAAACATTGCCAAATATGTGTCTTCAAAATTAATTCAATTCATAAATACGGGAAGCACTACTTTGTCAGTAAATTTTCCTGAAATTCAGCTTTCGGAGATTCGAAAGGTTCATCGATTGATTCATATTCATAAAAATATTCCCGGAGTACTTGCGAAGATAAATACTATTTTGGCTCGAAACAAAATTAATATTGAAGCGCAATATTTGAAAACTAATGAAAATGTTGGATATGTGATCTTTGACGTAAACCGCACGTATGGGAAAGAAGTTATCCAACAATTACGAGATATGAGTGAAACAATAAGAGTGAGAGTACTCTATTAAATTATGAAATATTTTACCGTTGGACCATCGGAACTATATCCCATTGTTCCAAGTAAGATTAAATCTGCAGTTTCGCAGGGGATACTCTCAATGTCACATAGAGCTCCAATTTTTGATGATTTATTTGAAAGTACTGTAGACAATCTTCGATCGCTTCTGGCGATTCCAAAAAAACATTCAATATTTTTTTTGTCATCTGGCACTGAAGGGATGGAACGTATTATTCAGAATATGGCGATGCAAAATACACTCCATATGGTAAATGGTGCTTTTTCTGAAAAGTTTTATCAGACTGCATTGCAGTTGAAAAAAAAACCAATAAAAAATGAAGTCGATCTTGGGAAAAGTTTTAATTGGCAGGAAATTTATTTACCACGCGATACAGAACTTGTCTGCTTTACCCAAAATGAAACAAGTACGGGTGTAGCGCTAGATCTTGCGGAAGTATATAAACTGAAGAAGAGATTTCCAAAGGTTCTCTTTGCACTTGACGTAGTCTCATCAATCCCCTATGTTGCTATTGATTATTCAAAAATTGATGCAGTATTTTTTTCGGTTCAAAAAGGATTTGGACTTCCTGCAGGATTAGGGGTATTGATCGTAAGTCCTGCAGCTATAAGTATATCACTTTCGCTTGAAAAGCAAAATCATTCAACTGGTTCATATCATTCATTTTCATCTCTCAAAACAAATGCTGACAAATATGAGACGCCAGAGACTCCCAATATTCTTGGCATATATTTATTGAATGAAGTTGTAAAAGATATGTTGAGTAAGGGAATTGATTTAATCAGAAATGAAACTGAAGAGAAAGCGGCATACATTGAAACATTCGTTGAAAAGAGCAGGGAATTAAGTTATCTTGCAAAGGATTCACGAATTCGTTCAAAAACAGTACATGTATTAAAGGTAAATAGCGGTGCAAAAATACTGATGGAACTTTTGGAAAAGCATGGTTTTATGATAAGCTCTGGGTATGGAGCAATGAAAAATGAATATGTCAGAATTGCTAATTTTCCTGCACATACGGCTATAGATATAAAAAAAATTGTTAGGGTTCTTTCTTCAATTGAGTAAAAAAGAGAGTTAAAATACTGCATACCGTCAGACTCGAAAATCTGTTTTATTCGTAAATCAACTTCACTTAATAATTGTGTGACAATATGGTAATATAAACGACATGAATGCAAAAATAATAATTGGAATAATCATTTTGGCAATTATTGCAATCATTGTCGGATTGGTAGTGCTTTTACAGAAACAGCCAAAATCATCTGAAATAGCGGTTGACGAAAATGGACTTGCGATTGTTGGGGAATCGGGAGTTGCCTCTCAGAAAGAGGAATTAAGCGTACCTCCTCCTCAAGAAAATTCTCAAGAGATTTTTGACTCAGCAATGCCAGATTTAGAAATTACTTATTCCAAACAACCTGATATGACTATAGACGAGATAAAGGATTACTCAGCAATCCTCACGACAACCGCTGGAGATATTACCATTGAATTTACCACAAAGGAGACGCCGATCACGGTGAATAACTTTGTCACCCTTTCACGTGATAAGTTTTATGACAATACCATTTTTCATCGAGTCATCAAAGGATTTATGATCCAAGGGGGAGATCCAAAAGGAAATGGTACGGGTGGTCCGGGGTTCAAATTTGATGATGAAGAATTTTCAGGATCATATGATCGTGGGACTGTTGCGATGGCAAATTCAGGACCAAATACCAACGGAAGTCAGTTTTTTATTATGCATGAAAGTTCTCAGTCGCTCCCACCTAATTATGTTATTTTTGGAAAAGTGACAGAAGGACTTGACGTAGTTGACGCAATCGCCACGGCACAGGTTACGACTGGACCATCAGGTGAACCCTCAACTCCTATTCAACCAGTAAAAATAACCTCGGTAAAAATTATTGAAAAGTAGTCCTCAATAAAATATCGAAATTAGATCTTAAAAAGAAGTTTGTTTTTATAATCTTCTATATTGATGAAATCATCTGCAATTTCAATGAGTTCTTTGTTCGCTGTTTTTTTGAATGCAACAACCTCAACCAAACAGCCAAGTGCTTGTTGAAGATAGTTTACTACCGGTTTAAAATCTCCATCTCCCGAAACGAGTATTATTGAATCGACTTTATTTCCCAACCGTATCGCATCCATGCCAATCCCAAGATCCCAATCTCCTTTTTTTGCACCACCATAAAATGTCTGAAGTGGCTTTTCTTTTACTTCAAACCCGGCTTCGTGTACCGCATTAAAAAATACATTTTCTTTTGTATCGTCTGCATTGATTACATACGCTATAGCGCGGACTAAAAGTCTTTTCTGGACGACTTGTGTTAGAAGATTTTTATAATTTACTCGAGAATTGAATAAATTCTTTCCTGAGTAGTATAGGTTTTGTACGTCAACAAGTACGGCGACTCGTTGATCTCTATTTTTTACAATCATGGAAGACAGTATAAAGTAGAATTGTTATAAAGTCTATATTGGCGTAAGAAGTTACCAAGATGTTCATTCATTTGTTTATACCCGTTGGTTTTGATGGAGAGCCTGCAGTTGGAGAGGGGGTAATGCCTTGTTTTATGTCTCTAACTGTTTGCTGGACGCGATCCCACTTATCTATTCCTTCTTTTGGATATATAATATATGCGCCATAATCTGAATATCCATCCTTCAAAAATGTATCGGTTAACACAAGAGTATCTACCGAATATTGATTTGAATTTCTACCTTCCAAAAGTAACTTATTTAAATCTGTAAGTGGAAGATCAGTGATAATATGATTCTCAAGTTCATCTAAAAGAGGAATAATTTTTGGAATAAATCCTATGCCAAGTACTTTTTTCTTTACTGCATCAAGCACATTTTGTTGTCTCGCTGCACGATTAAAATCTCCACCATCCTCAAGAGCATGTCGTGAGCGAGCATATTTTAGCGCAGTGGCTCCATCCATTTGTGTTATACCAGCCGTAAAATGAAGCTCTTCAAATCGACAGGGGAATGCAATTGGCGGGTGATCCTTAATATCCTTAACAAACTGTTCTAGTTCTGGATTTTGCGCGTATATATTCTGAGTTTCTTCTGCTGACGCTTCTTTATTAATAATTGGTTCAATGAGTGCAAACTCTTCATCACGTTCACAGAGGTTGTCTTCTTCTCCTTCAATCGGATATTCGTAATCAGTAAACGTTTTTTTTACTTCAACTTCAATGCCATCAAGTGTATCGATTGTTTTTATAAATCCGTTAAAATCAATTGCGGCAAAGGCATCTACTTGCAGTCCGGTAACGTTTTTTATCACTTCCTTCAAGAGTCCTGATGGATTTTCATCGGTCAAAAAAGACGTATCTACATCCGGATATTTCTTTGGAAATAAGCCCATTTGATAGACGGCATTGATTTTATTGTGGAATGGATCGGTCAGAGTCGGTACTTTAACCCACATATCCCGAGGAAGCGAAATTAATAGTGCCGTTTTCTTTTTGATATCAAGGTTGACAACCATGATCGTATCGGTCAGATACGTTCCTTCATGTGTTCCACCCCCATATCCAAGAAGGAGGAAGGTATATTCACTCTTTTCTTCAATTTTTTGGCTTTCAGGTATATTTGCTTCCTGCGCCTTCGTATGGATTTTATTGTAAAATCCTAAAGCTTTTACAGTAATTAATATTGCTGAAATAATTACGATTACTCCCAGTGAAATGAGAGCGTATTTCAATAGTATTTTGCGTTGTTCTATCTTCTTAAGTCGTGTAATTGACATAGGTAATTTGAAGCTCTTATTATACTGTAAATTTACTCAATGGTTATATGGTAGCGCGTGTATTGTACATTCGTCAACTTCATAATTATTTTGTATAATCATTTCATACCCCATTATGAAAATTACCGATAAAGACGGAAACACATTGTCGCCAATGCAAACAGTTGATAAAATGACAAATAGAGCAGAGCAAACTCTGCTTGAAATCGAGCTCTTTCTATTGGGCGTGGTTGGATGGATTCCTCTTTCTATACTTCGTAGTATATTATATCGCCTTGCCGGAATAAAAATCGGGGCAAAGTCGGTTATTAATAGCGGTGCGCGTATGTATAATCCAGAACTTATTACCATCGGGGAAGACAGTATTATCGGTGAAGGAGTAGTTCTTGATGGGCGTGATAGACTAACAATAGGGAATCATGTGGATATTGCAAGTCAAGTCATGATTTACAATTCACAGCATGATATAAATGATGAAACGTTTAGAGCGACACATGCACCGGTTAAAATCGAAGACTATGTTTTTATCGGTCCTCGTTCAATTATTTTGCCCGGGGTCACGATTGGTCGGGGAGCAGTGATTGGTGCAGGAGCGGTAGTGACAAAAGATGTCGCTTCGTTTTCTATTGTAGGCGGAGTACCGGCACAAAAGATAGGTGAACGTAAAAATAAAAATCCTTCTTATCAACTGCGAAGAAAAGGGCTTTTTGATTTTATTTTTGGGTAAATCAAATTCCTTCTCCGGTCCCTCTTAAAAATACTGCTTTCCACGGACGATATGATGAAGTAAATGTTTTGTCGATAGTCATATTATTATTAACATCAAAAACTTTATAATCAAATCGTGCTTTTGCGCCCCACGCAGCATAATCAACTTGTCTTACCGATCCGGCAGGCTGTGTCGGATCATCCTCATACAGTGGATCGGGAGGAGGAACCACATCCCAGACCGTGACCGGAGAAAACGTGACCGATCTTCCATCAGACTGTCCATAAAACTTGAAGGAAAGAATTTTGTTTGCTTTATCGACTTCGGTTTGAATAAGGATTGCGCCCGGAGTATTATTTTTAAATTTGAAGTCTACTGATGGGGTAAAAATGGTTGCATCATACCCTGGTTCGGAATCATTTTCGTAGTACGACACTCGGTACGCATGTGCTGTTCGCTCAATAATCGGAAGTCCGGTATTAAGTGCCGCACGAAACATCGTAGTAGATACCTGACATACGCCACCGCCATCCCCCAGAACCGTTCTACCCTCTTTAATAATGTATGCCGGTTGATAACCGGTCGAAGAAGAAATATCTCCAATATTGGTATTGAAAGAAAAAATAGCATCTTTTTGCACGATCAATCCATTAAACTTGGAAGCTGCTAGAATCAGATTATGAATACGAGAGTTAATTGAGTGACTATAATCTGAAATTCCTTCTCCAATTAGTTCTTCAATTCCAAGGTTATTTGCTTGAGCAAGAGTTATTGTAGGCTCAACAACTTTTTCTTTGAGGAGTACTTGTTTATTTGGTTGATTCTTGGTAATCGTTTGAATCGCAGAATTAATTTCAATATAAAACTCTTCTGATTGTATTTCCGCGCCATTTTTGTGTGTTTTAAATTCGTTGACTTTTCCATTTTTAAATGAAAAGAGAGCATTTTCAGGTGAAAAATTGTATGTCTCTTCAGCAATTTTTACAAATTCTTTGATGGGTGATTCAGAATATCGAATTCCAGAGGTGAATATGAAATCTCTATAATGAAATAATGCATTCAGTTGCTGCGCAATACGAGTGGAAATATTTTTTGAGCGGCCAATCTGATAGGCTTGGTCAACTTTTGCATCAATATCTCGCGTAAGTTTCAGTTGTTCACCCGAAAAAGTCGCAATTTGAATATCTTTATACAATACTTCAATCATCGCATTAGCAAAGTAATCATCTCGGCGCTTCAGAAGTTTCAGTGCTTCGGTTTTTGATTTATTTCCCATGTCAATACCGTCAATATAGGTATGGGGGTATATGTTTGATCCTACCTGTGATTGGATATTGACCCATGAACCAATAAGTCCCATTCCAAAAATAAGAACGAATGCTCCGGCAATAATCCCAGATCTCTGTAAAATTGAAAATTTATTTATGCGTATCATATTTTTGTGATGAAAGAGTGGTACGATTCGATGATACAGTTGTATCATAAATTTAGTATCATTGATATATGGATGATACTGAAAATAATAAGATAAATCAACAATCACCTCAACCGGTCCAAGGATCAATCATTCCCGAGGAGGTGTCATCAGAGATCGAACATCCGGAAGAAATTTCAGGAAGTATTCCTCCTGATTTTCCGACAGATGTTCCGATATATCAGGAAAATAATAACAAACCACTGATTATTATTGGCATAATTGTTTTTTTCCTCATTGTTTTTGGACTGATTTACTGGTTCTTTCTTCGTGACATGATCAATCCACCATCTTCAACGTCGCAACCCGAGCAAGGAGAAGCGACGCTTACTTATTGGGGGCTCTGGGATGAAAAAGAGGTTTTCCAACCGATTATTGATGCGTATCAAATGAAGAATCCAAAAATAACGATTCAGTATGAAAAAATGTCTCCCGATCAGTATCGAGAGCGTCTTCTTGCAAGAAGTCAAACAGGAAATGGACCTGATATTTTTCGGTTTCATAATACCTGGATCCCTGAGATACAAGAGGTTCTTACTCCTCTTCCTAGCGATATCATGACCGTCGATGAATTTAATAGCACTTTTTATCCTATTTTTCAGAAAGATCTCAAAATTTCTGAACAATACTATGGCATTCCACTGATGGTTGATGGAACGGTACTTATTTACAATGAAGATATTCTCAAGCAGGCAGGATTACAGATCCCGCCAAGTACATGGGTTGGAGATGGAAATGATGTTTTTTCGGCATTAAAACAACTTACCGTGAAAGATACCAATGATTCCATAATTACGGCAGGAATGGCTATTGGATCTGCAACAAATGTTGAACATTTTGGCGAAATCTTTGGTGTTCTCCTTTTGTTAAATGGCGGAGATTTTAAGGATCTGACGACGCCAGAGGCAGCCGAAGCTCTTGAGCTGTATCGAAAATTTTCTGAAGATGGTTATTGGAATGATGAGATGCCAATTTCAACCACCGCATTTATTCAAGGGAAGGTTGCAATGATTTTAGGACCTTCTTGGCAAATTATAAATATCAAAAGTCAAAATCCTGAACTAAATATTAAGGTTGCCGACGTGCCAAAGGGGATTGATGATGCAGCAGTATCCATAGCAAACTACTGGGTAGAGGGGGTTAATAAGAATAATAATCATCAAGCCGAGGCGTGGAAATTTCTGAAGTATTTATCAGAAAAAGAACAGTTATTAAAGATGCATGAGGCTCAATCAAAAATGCGACTTTTTGGATCTGCATATCCGCGAAAGGATATGGGTGAACTTCTCAAAGATCATCCATACCTGGGAGCTGTTGTCCGACAGGCAGAAAATGATGTCTTCGTCTCTCTTCCTTTGATTGATCGCACATTTGATGCAGGACTGAATGATGAAATTTTAAAGTATCTTGAAGTTGCCATAACATCTTCTTCACTTGGAACCGATTATTCTGCAGCGTTGAGCACTGCAGGGCAAGGAATCAAAACAGTACTTGATCGGTATAAGATTGAATAGGAGACCGTTGGATCTTAAAGAGTAATTATGCTAATATGAGGTTGTATGGGCTTTTCGATACCATTCTTCAAAAAAAAATCAGAAAAATCTATCTACTTTGGTCTCTACATAACCGATGCATCGGCATTTGGTTTTGTTTTCGAGGTTACCAAGGGTCAAACCTACATCATTTCACAAAATACCTACAATCTTACTGCTGGCTTTGACAAAATCTTAGAAGATATAGATAATCTCATATCTGAGCTCGAATTAAAAACAAATCATCATCTCAGTCAGACAATTTTTTTTCTACACTCATGGATGATCGATGCGGAGACTTTTGAAATAAAAGCCCCTTACAAAGGTATCATTAAAAAACTATCCAAAGATCTTGAACTTGAGCCTTTGGGGTATATTGATGTGAAAGAAGCACTGGAACGATATTTTATTGAAAAATCGATCGTAAATACCGTTGCTATTGAAGTAAATAAAACAAAGCTCGGGGTAAGTGTTATAAAAGGAAATAAAATTGTTCATTCTCAATACATCGCGCGAACTGATGAAGTGGGGGATGATCTCAATAGTGTATTTAAAGAGTTGCCCAAACATGTAGTTTTGCCAAATTCGATGAAAATATTTGGTGATGAAGATAAAGCTGAGATATCTTCGAAACTTGCAACGTACGAGTGGGATGAGGCTATATTTCCTCAGCATCCAACAATTGAAATTATCAAACAAGATGAGCTGAACCAAACGCTCGTAGAAACATTTACGAAAGAAATGATAATGAATACTGATTCAAAAGATTCGACTGGAGCTTCAGTTACGCAAGTAGCTTCGCCGAGCTCTGGAGCAAATGACGGTGTTCATTTTGGTTTTCTTGAAGGCAAGGATGTTTTGACCGATACAAAACCTCCCATAATACTTTCAGCTCAAGACGCAAGTTCCTCTCAACAAACAATCATTAATTCTCAAAATGATGCATTTGATATCCAACCAGAAAAAAACGATACGGGAAAAATAAAAGACCCCTTTTCTTCAGAAGACACGGGAGAATCTCAAGGTGTAAACAAAAAGAAAATTGCGATTATCACCGCGATAACTGTTGTCGTAATCGTGGGCATTTTAGCATTTTACGAATATTTTCTTCACACGCTTCATATTAAAATATATCTCAAATCAAAAACGGTCGATCAAACATTTGACATTGATATTCCAATAAAAGATACAGAATCAAATGAACTTGTGGTGATTAAAAAGGATATTACTAATGAATATTCAAATAAGAAGAATACATCAGGCGTGAGAGACGTAGGTGAAAATGCAACGGGAACTGTCCTCATGATTAACAAAGATAGCACAGAGAGGATATTTCAAAAAGAAACCGAGTTAAAAAAGGGTAATCTGATTTTTCTAACAGATTCTGAAGTAAAAGTGCCCGCTTCAAAATTGAATGAGGATAATGATGTAGAAACAGGTAAAGCAAAAATATCAGTTACGGCAAAGGAAATTGGGGAGGAATACAATATAACTAAAGATACCCAACTTCAAGTAGAGTCTCTTTCAACATCCCTCTATCTTGCAATTGCTGATGATGCATTCACCGGAGGTTCAAAAAAGGAAGTTTCTACTGTCTCGAAAAAGGATATTGATGCTCTTGAAGCAGAAGCAGAGAAACAGGCCAAGCAGAATTCAGAAAATGTCTTGGGAACACAGATCAGTAATGATGAAATCATTATTTCTGACCTTACCTCCGCAAAAGTTATAGATACGACATTCTCCGGAGAGATAGGAGAAGAAGCAACATCACTGACAATCAAAGCAGCATCGGAAGTGGAATATTTTACCATTAAAAAGAATGTTCTCTTAGCTAGTCTTAAAGAGCTTTTTGATACTGAATTAGATTCTGGATATACCGTAGATTCAGATAATATTGATTACACTATCGAAGATGTAACGCAAGGAAATAATGAGGTGCAATTATCGATTGATGTTTCTGCTACAACACATAAAGAAGTTCAGCTTGAAGAAATTAAATCCTTGTCTCGAATGCATCTGGTTGGATCACTCGAAGATGTATTAGTAAAGGATTTTGACATTGAAAAGATTGAGATCGATCAACGATTTGGATGGATTCCTGTTCTTTCTTCTTGGGTTCCATTTTTTAGTAAAAATATCAGCATTAGCACATCGGTGCGCTAACATATGCCCCTAAAAGTATATCGGAAGGAGAACGTCTCAAAACGTAAACAGACAATTCAGGTGATTTCATATGGAATATTATTTATTGGGGCAGGATTTTTGTTTTGGGCTTTTTATCCAATGGTTTCATTTGAACTGTATGCACAGCTTTTTTTGAGACGATCTTCCGCATCACCTCTTCCTGAATCTCAAACAGTATCTTCTCTTGAGTTTGCACAATCAGTGTATGCTGACGGGCTGTCACTTTCAAATAATCTCAGAGATTTTACACAAGCAAATGTATGGTTTCCTACATCAAATCTTCCTGTTGGTCGAGATGATTTGGACACCGATTCATTTACCCTTTCGATCCCACGATTGAATTTGAACAATTTAAATGTCTCGGTCGGGGGAAGCGATCTTTCTAAAAGTCTGATTCACTATTTGCCCTCATCACTTCCTGGACAATATGGAAATGTCGCAATTTTTGGACATTCTACCTTGCCACAGCTCTTTAATCCAAAAGATTATAAAACGGTTTTTACGTACCTTCCAAAACTTGAAGTTGGGGATAATGTATTTATTCAGATAAATGGTGGGCAGTATGAATATGAAGTGTATGATATGTATATAGTGAATCCAGATGAGGTATCGGTTCTTGAACAACAATTTAATGATTCAATTTTAACTCTCGTGACGTGTGTGCCGCCGGGAACCTATTTACAACGTCTTGTGGTCAAGGCACGACTCGTTCGAGACACATCACTTTCACTAAAATAATCCCCTTTTTATCAACCTATAGTTTGGTACAATAGTGCATGCTGAAACAGACATTGGTTACGTATCGTATGGTTGAAATTTGGATTGCGCGTGCAATCTATTTTTTTCTCTATTTTATTGCATTGTTCGTCGTTTCTCTCGGAGAAGTAACAGTTAAGAGCGTATATTTTCCTCTTCTTTACATAAATAAAACTATTTTTCAAATATACTCATTTTTTACTGGAATAGTTTTTATTGATTTTATTAAATCAATAATCAAAAACATATTTACTTTTATTGTGAATACGCCAAAGTACACTTCACTTCTTTTAAAATCATCAATTAAGTTGTTTGAATCTTTTGTATTTTGGATTTTATTTCTGGGGATATCATTATTGCGATTTTTTAGAAGTCTCTATTTTCGCTATTTTGTATATGGCTTTGTTTTTTGTCTCCTTATGATATTTGTATATCAATCATTTCTTTTTGTGAGCGATCTTCCCTCACCAAAATCAATTGGAGAAGTCAATTTTGCCCAATCTACTCACCTGTATGATCGAAATGGACGACTGTTATATGAAATATTTAGAGACTTTAATCGTACAAAAGTAGAACTTTCCGATCTACCAGACACCATTGTGCAAGCTACCATTTCAATTGAAGATAAACATTTTTACAATCACAAGGGAATTTCATTTTTTGGTGGAGTACTTCGCGCAATTAAAGAAACACTTGCGACAAACGAGCTGCAAGGAGGATCAACAATTACACAACAATTAGTAAAAAGTGCTCTTCTTACTCCTGAACGTACAATGGAACGAAAGCTTAAGGAAATGATACTTGCTCTTTGGACAGAGCAAGTATATTCAAAAGATCAGATAATGGAAATGTATTTAAATCAAGTCGCTTATGGAGGATCAGCTTATGGCGTAGAGGAAGCTGCAAAAGTATATTTTGAAAAAAATGCACAGGATTTGACATTGAGCGAATCAGCACTTCTTGCTGGTCTGACTCGAGCACCCTCAATCTATTCACCATTTATCAATCCAGATCTTGCAGAAAAACGAAGAAATCAAGTATTGAACGAAATGTATTCAATCGGATACATTTCTCAGAAGGTGAAAGAAACTGCTCAAAATGAACCACTAAATGTACAACCGCCAACGACAAATATTCGAGCTCCACATTTTGTGATGTATGCACGCACGTATCTCGAGCAAGAGTATGGAAGCAAGCAAATTGAAGAGGCGGGCTTTCGAATTATTACAACCCTTGACCTTGAAATACAAGACAAGGCACAACAAATTCTTCAGGAAGAAATTAGTCGGCTGAAAGCACGAAATATTACAAATGGAGGAATCATTGTTTTGAATCCGAAAACAGGAGAAATACTTGCCATGGTTGGATCAGTTGACTATTTCAAAGATAAATATGGTGCGTTTAATGTCACGACCGCACTCAGACAACCGGGGTCAACACTGAAGCCGGTATTGTATTCAATGGCATTATCTCGTGGTTTTACTGCTGCAACACCAATTGACGATTCGCCAATTATCTTTCACATTCCGGGAAGTGAGTCATATAAGCCGGTTAATTATGATCGAAGGTACCACGGGAGAGTACCGATCCGACAAGCTCTTGCAAACTCATACAATATTCCAGCGGTGAAGGTGCTCAATTCCCTTGGGGTACAGTCTTTTGTTGATTTTGCTCAAGAAATGGGCATAAATACGTGGGAAGATTCATCCCGATTTGGATTATCATTGAGTCTTGGTGGTGGCGAAGTTACGCTCCTTGATCTCACGCAAGTATTTGGCGTCTTTGCAAACGGAGGCTATCGTATTAGGCCAAATCCCGTCGGTTCAATCATTGATAGTAATGAGCGGAAAATTCAAGAATTATATAGTTCAAAATCAAAAGTGTTGGATGAAGGTGTCTCATTTATTATTTCTGATATTCTTGCAGACAATAATGCCCGTCTTCCTGCGTTTGGTCCGACAAACTCTCTTAATATTCCGGGATATACCGTGTCGGCAAAAACAGGCACCACAAACGATTATAAGGATGCGTGGACCGTAGGATACACTTCAAAGGTAGTAGTTGGCGTTTGGGTTGGTAACAATGATAGCAGTCCCATGAACAATGCTCCGGGATCTTTGGCCGCTGCGCCCATCTTCAAACGATTGATGACATATCTTCTCGAAGAAAAAGATATGGAAGGGGAGATTCAAAAGCCACCAAATGTAGTTGGAAAACCATGTTATGCGGGGAAAACTGAGTATTTCCTCACCGGAACCGAATCTAAAAGTGGATGCTTCGATACCATAATTAAACCAGGAACTCCAACACCAATGAGCAATTGATTCATTATAATGATCATATGAGCTCCTCTTTTATCTTCGACCAAATCGAATTGAATCCAAAAACAGGTGAGATTCACTTCTTGTATATATTGACAAAAGATACGGTGACGTATCGATTTGATGAAAAAATTACTTTTCCCAAAGCAAACAAACTCAATGACAAGGATGAAGTTGTGCAAAAGATGTTACAGGCAGTACATATTGCACTTGGAATGAGTTATTGGAAGTTGTTCTGTCCGAAAGACATTTCATTTTCATCGTATCAATTGTCAAAAACTACGGCTGACTTTTGGAATATTATTTATACGAAAGGACTGGGTGAGTTTTATTTTAAAAACACAATTGATTATCGTCATTTGATTCAATTTCCCTTTAATGAATCCGTTCAAAATGATCCGACTGATTGTCTATTGAAAGACAGAAGTTTAGTTGGGATTGGTGGCGGAAAAGATTCAATTGTTTCAGCTTGCTTACTCCAAAAAACAGGAAAATATTTTGATGGATTTACTGTTGAGACGCAAAAAAAGTACTCAGTTACCGACGAAGTATCAAAGAAATTACAAAATGAAACTATTATCATGCAGCGTTTTATTGATCCTCAATTATTTGAGTTAAATAAGAGATTTGATGTCTTCAACGGTCATGTTCCCATTTCAGTAATCTATGCATTTCTTGGAGTTCTTTGTGCCTATCTCTATGACTATACCAATGTGATTGTGTCAAATGAACGAAGTTCAGATGTGGGAAATGTTGAATATCTTGGTGAAATGATCAATCATCAATGGAGTAAGTCGTCTGAGTTTGAGCACCTTTTCCAACAATATATTGCACAGGTATTTACACCCCATATTCATTATTTTTCATTACTTCGTCCGCTTTCAGAGCTTCAAATTGCACAGCTATTTTCAAAAGAAAAGCAATTTCACCCGATCTTTTCAAGCTGTAACAGAAATTTTGCCATTAATACTTCAGTATCAAATCTTTGGTGTGGCAAATGTCCAAAATGTGCTTTTACATTCCTATTGATAGCGGCATATTCCTCGAAGGAAGAAGTATTACATATATTTGGGGACAATTATTTGAACAAAAAAGAGCTACTACCTTTATTTAAACAACTGCTTGGCAGTGAAGGTAATAAACCATTTGAATGTGTGGGTACGCCTGAAGAGGCAATCGTTGCGATGACGCTCATTCATGATGCAGGTGAATTCGAGGAAACGCTTTTTATGAAAGAGTTTATTCAAAACATTCTCCCTGATAAGAATACCGTTAATAAACTGAAGCATGATATTTTACTTTCAAAATCCAAGCATTTGATTCCTCCTGAATTTCAATCGATTATTTCAAATATCACGCTATGATAATAAAATTGTCTGAATTTGCAGAAAAAAAAGTGTTGATTCTTGGGTATGGCATTGAAGGTAAGGCGACCGCAGAGTATATTCGTACGAAATACCCTCAAATGAAAATTGGTGTTTCTGATCGATTAGAAGGTGCAGATTATCTCAAAAAGCAATATGATTACGATTTTGTCATTAAAACACCGGGAATTCCCAAAAAATTCATTACAAAACCATATACAACCGCAACGAATATTTTTTTTGATGCAGTACCAAAGAATCAAATCATTGGAGTTACCGGATCAAAAGGAAAAAGTACTACTACATCACTAATTGCACACATTTTAAAAGAGTCAGGAAAAGATGTTAGACTCATTGGAAACATTGGCGAACCAGCGCTCAAGTCATTACTTACTTCCTATTCCTCAGAAACAATTTTTGTTTATGAACTTTCAAGCTATCAGCTTGATGATATCCACTATTCGCCACATATTTCTGTAATTACGTCTCTCTTCCCTGAACATATTCCATACCACGGATCAGTTGAACAATACTACGAAGCAAAACACTCGATTCTTAAATATGCAGATGCTACAGATTATTATATTTACAATAAATCTTATGAAATTCTTAACAGTTGGGGGCATGTTTTTTTGGGTAAGAAAATCGCGGTAAAGGGGCTGACGAATCATTATGAGACAAAATTAATTGGTGCACACAACTATGACAATATTGAACTAGCCTTTGCCGTTTCCCGATTGTTTGATATATCTGAAAACGAGTATTTTCAGAGTGTAAAATCATTTGAACCGCTTCCTCATCGATTGGAAAACATTGGTACATTTCATGAAATTACCTTCTATGATGATGCTATTTCGACGACTCCTGAATCAACAATTGCCGCATTGCATGCTATTAAAAATGTTGAAACAATATTTCTGGGAGGTGAAGATCGCGGGTATGATTTTCATCAACTAGGTGTAGAGCTTCAAAAATATCACATACAAAACATTGTTTTGTTTCCTGATACTGGAGCTAAAATAGAATTAATTATTAATGAGCTTAATGAATATCATCCAAGAATCTTACATACGTCAGAAATGAAAGATGCGGTGGAATTTGCATATAGACATACAAAACGTAACTCGATTTGTCTTCTTTCAACTGCTTCACCAAGCTATTCTGTATGGAAGAATTTTATTGAAAAGGGGATGCTGTTTCAAACATTTGTAAAACAATATGCGCAGAAAAACCAGAATCCGAAATCTTCGAGCTGACAAAAAATCACTGCCAACAACAATATTACTGGTGTCACTTGCAGTTGTATTTTCTTTGATTGGTCTTATTTTTGTATTTGAAGCATCATCAATTCGTGCCCTTCAATCAACGGGAGATAGCTTTCATTTTCTCAAATTGCAGCTTCGTTGGATTGGATTGGGAATTGTTGCAATGATCTTTTTTTCTGTCTACAACTATAAACAGCTGTATTATTTTGCATTTCCACTAATGGCTGGAGTTATCATTCTACTTCTCGTTGTTCTTATTCCATCAATCGGTCAGCAGGTAGGAGGAGCTCGTCGTTGGATTGATCTGGGGATTATCACGATTCAACCAACAGAATTTGCGAAACTTGCGGCAATTATTTATCTTGCATCGTGGTTTAGTAAAAAGGAGAAAAATCGTTTTACTCCATTTCTAATTCTGACGGGATTTTTGATGGGTCTAATTTTACTTCAGCCAGATATGGGAACTGCCATTATTATTTTTGCACTGAGTGTCATAATGTACTTTCTTGCTGGAGAGCAGTTACAGTATCTTCTTGCGCTCATTCCGATTTCAATTGGTGGATTTATCGCACTCATTTTTGCTGCTCCATATAGACTTCGTCGGCTCTCTGCCTTTCTCAATCCTTCAGAAGATCCGCTTGGCGTTGGCTTTCACATCAATCAAATACTTATCTCTCTTTCTGAAGGCGGATTTACGGGACGAGGATTTGGCGCATCTCGGCAAAAATATTTATTTCTTCCGGAAGCTCATACGGATTCAATATTTGCCATTATGGGAGAAGAGCTGGGGTTTATTGGTGGAGTACTGATTATTTTTTTCTATGTTGTATTGCTTTTTAAATTATATGAAATATATAATGCAACGTCAGACCATTTTGGGAAACTGTTGATAGGGGGGGTATTTACTTTTTTTGGACTTCAGGTAATGATTAATCTGGGAGGCATGGTTAATCTCATGCCACTTACTGGAGTTACTCTCCCATTTTTGTCATATGGAGGATCTTCAATGATCACTTCCTTTATGTTGTTGGGAGTAGCAATAAACGTTGCTCGACAGGCAAAGCTTTCGAAGAATTGATACAATAGTTTATGCACGCCACAAAGAAAATCATTATTACGGGAGGTCATCCCGCACCGGCACTCGCGATCATAGATCAGTTGAAAAAAGATCATCCTCCTGTCGAGATCGTTTTTGTAGGACGAAAATATAATAATGCGCAAGAGAAATCTGAAAGTTTTGAGTATCAAGAAATAAATAAACGTTCAATTCAGTTTATTAACCTTGATGCTGGACGCATGACGAGAGTGTTTTCTCTGCAATCATTATTAAACATATTACGTATTCCATTTGGATTTGTGCATGCATTATTTATTCTTATGCAACAGAAGCCAAATGTCATTCTTACGTTTGGAGGATATTTGAGTTTACCCATGGCATTTGTTGGATACCTTTTTGGCATTCCAGTATATATTCACGAACAAACTATTCGACCAGGATCAGCAAATAAAATCATCTCTTCTTTTGCAAAAAAAATATTTATCTCTTTTGAACAATCGATAAAGTACTTTCCCTCAGATAAAATTATTCTGACAGGAAATCCAGTAAGAACAAGTATATTTGAAGATAATCATGGAACAATGGTGAGAGATGATTCAGTACCATGTGTCTATATTACCGGTGGATCCTTGGGGTCACATGCAATAAATGTTCTTTTTGAAAATATTGTTCCAAAGCTTCTTGAGAAGTACTGTATCGTTCATCAAACGGGTAATGTTGAAGCATATGGTGATTTCGATCGACTAAATGATGTAAAGAAATCTCTTCCATCAAATCTGCAAAAAAGATATATTTTGAAAACTCATATTTCAAACGAAGATATTGGAGCGGTGTATAAAGCGGCAGATCTTGTTGTCGGTCGATCAGGAGCAAATACGTGGTTTGAGCTTGTTGCGCTACATAAACCAGCACTTCTCATTCCGCTCCCTTGGTCAGCATATAATGAACAGCAAAAGCAAGCCGAACTTCTTTCATCGTTTGGTGCCGCAGAGCTTTTTGATCAATATGATTCAAGTATGGATCTGCTAGAACTTATTTATAAAATGATGGATAATATTAAAGTCTATGAAGATGCGTATAAAAAAATTTCTGGAATTTATAAGTCCAATGCGGCTTCTTGCATTATTACTGAGATTTTTTCTTAAAAAAATATACTTTTTCCTCTTCATTATTTCTCTGGGCGTTTGGATTGGTCTTTTTCAGTTCATTGATAATCAATATAGAGTTACAACCATAACTGTAATCGGAAAATCAGATGCGGAAAGTGTTATCGGCACAACAGCACTCCTTAACAAAAACATTTGGTTTATTGATGAGATTAAAGCGAGAGAAGTGATTAATAAAATTAATCCATTCTATGAAATAACGAAGATCCAAAAGGAATATCCAAGTTCACTTTCAATATCTGTTCGGCGTCTCTATCCATCAGCGTATCTTGATGTTGGAAATGGATTTCTATTACTGAGCAAAGAGGGAAAAATTCTTCAAAAGGATCGCATTCTTTCGCGTGATTCTATTCCAATTATTTCCTATTATCAAGACATTCCTTATTCAGGATTTCACGCAGGAGATATCATTGATAAAAAAGATATTCGTGACGTACTTTATTATATTGAGGTGGTAGAACGTGCAAAGGAGAAGGTTATTCGTATTGATATTGCTGGATATCATATGCTAGGATTATATACAGATGACCATGAATATTTATTTTCATCAGAAAAAGAACGTGAGCTTCAGTTGTATCAATTTGAAGAAACAATAAAGCAATTTCAGATACAAGGAATTACGTATTCAAGAATTGATTTTAGATTTGACAAACCAGTGGTTAAATTTTGAACATTTTATACCAATAAACGCATTAATATTTGATATCATTACTTCATGGCTGAGTCATTAATCTGTGGAATAGATATTGGAAGTACAAAAGTTGCAACCATTGTTGGCATCACTTCAGAAGATTCAGATGAAATACGCATCATTGGCTTTAATGCAGCGCCAACCCGAGGAGTAAAAAAAGGGTTGATTGTCGATATTGATCAAGCATCAGCTTCGGTCGAAAAAAGTATTGAAAAAGCAGAACGAATGGCAGGACATCAGATAAAGGAAGCATTCGTTACGGTAGGAGGTCCTCATATTTCTTCTATAAACTCTCATGGAATTGTTGCAGTCGCAAATCCGCAGTTTGAAGTGGTGGAAGAGGATGTGCTTCGAGTGATTGATGCAGCACGTGCAATATCTCTTTCAAATACCCGCCAGATTATTGAAGTTACTCCAAGAGAATATAGCGTTGATGGTCAGGGTGGAATTAACAATCCAATTGGAATGAGTGGGGTTAGGCTTGAGGTTGACACTCATATTATCACGGCATCAGCGACAAATCTCAAAAATATCGATAAAGTTTTAAATGATCTTGGCGTCAAAAATTTAGGATATATTTTTTCTGGAGTTGCAGCAGCAGATTCGGTCTTAACCGATACTGAAAAGGACCTTGGTGTTGCGCTTGTAGATATTGGTGGGGGAAAAATTGATATTTGTATTTATGTTGAAGGAGCATTGTCATATTCTTCCTCAATTCCCATTGGAGCTCGTCACATAAGCAATGATTTGGCAGTTGGCCTTCGTGTCTCACTTGACTCTGCAGAAAAAATCAAATTATACCTTAGCAACAACAAGCAAAAAGTTGAAGAAGCGATGAAAAAAAAGGATAAAGATTTCTTAAGTTCAGCAAAAATGAATATTCCAGAAAAACTGCCCGATGCAACGCCACGTGAAATAGTTGATGGCATCATTGGCCCAAGAATTGAAGAGATTTTTTCATACATTAAAGAAGAGATTGTAAAAAGTGAGTTTGAAAAGCGCATTCCGTCGGGACTTGTTATTACTGGTGGGGGAGCTTTGACCATTGGCATGGTCGAACAAGGTAAGCGTATCGTTCGTCTTCCAATTCGGATTGGTATACCTGATAAAGCCTCTGGATTAGTTGATGAAGTGATGAATCCTATGTATGCTTCAACTCTGGGGCTTGTCTATTATGGCGGTAAGCAAATGTTTAGTGATGATACTTCGTATAAGGATTTTAATTCAATTCTGAAAAACTTCTCAATGAATGATATAATTTCGAAAGTCAAAAAACTATTCAAACAGTTTTTACCATAATCTGAAAATGGGGATTATGAGTCCTTGTTAGTGACAAATTGATATTTCGTAGTATCATATAGTCATAATTGAGAAGCAAAAAGCTCTACTTATTATGTTAATCAAACCAAAAGCAGGTCAAGCAGCAAAAATAAAAGTCGTTGGTGTCGGTGGTGGTGGGGGAAATGCAATAAACTCTATGATTCAGGAGGGCGGTATAGAAGGAGTTGAATTTGTTGCGATAAATACTGATGCGCAAGCACTACTTCACAATAAAGCTGATATTAAGGTGCAAATTGGCGATCAACTCACCAAGGGCCTTGGCTCAGGAGGAAATCCAGAAATTGGACGACAAGCTGCAGAGGAATCAAGAGAGAAACTTAAAGATGAATTTGGTAATGCAGATATGATATTTATCACTTGTGGCGAGGGCGGTGGAACGGGAACGGGTGCTTCACCGATTGTTGCTGAAGTTGCACGTGAATCAGGAGCATTGACGGTTGCAGTAGTCACCAAACCATTTGATTTCGAAGGTGCTCCTCGCAAAGCTACCGCAGCAGAGGGAATCGATCTTTTGAAAGACAATGTTGATACGCTGATTATTATTCCCAATCAACGCGTTCTTCAAGTTATTGATAAAAAAACCTCTATTTTAGAAGCTTTCAAAAAAATTGACTCAGTGTTGTATCAAGGAGTAAAAGGAATAGCTGAACTTATCACACTTCCTGGGCTCATCAACGTAGATTTTGCGGATGTTCGTTCGATTATGAAAAATGCGGGGAACGCGATTATGGGTATGGGTGTCGGTAGTGGGGACAAGCGCGCAATATCTGCCATTCGACAAGCAATATCTTCACCGCTTCTGGATACCTCAATTGATGGTGCAAAGGGAATATTACTTAATATTGTTGGTGGTGAAGATCTTTCAATGAGTGAGATTGATGAAGCTGCTACCATGATTTCAAAGGCGGTTGATCCTGATGCAAATATTATTTTTGGCGCGGCAATTGATGACAAATTGGTGGATCAGATAAAGATAACCGTTATAGCCACACGCTTTGATGAAAGTCGCATGAAGTTATTTAAATTTCAGCGACCAGGTCAAGAAACTTCTTCGATTGATCGAGAAGAAAAGCCTTCATTAGAACAAGACGATGATCTTTCTTTGTATCCTCCTGAAGTGAATCAGGAAGCTGAGGAAGATCGGCCAACTTCTCCACCGGTCATGGCTCCTGATTCTGACGAGTTTGATATACCTGCGTTTTTAAGAAGAAAATAAGTTATAAAATCCCTCCGTTGATAGACTCTGCCGTGAATGATACAATTAACCTCATCACTATGTCAGAACAACCAAAAAAAGACCAATTCACTCAATTTTTCGTCGATATGGAGCACAAGTGGCTAGAACATTGGAAAAAAGAGGGAATTGTCGAAAAATATCTTCATATGAATAATTCTTCTGAAAAATATTTTTCTTTTCAGGATGGTCCGATTACTGCCAATAACCCGATGGGTGTTCATCACGCTTGGGGTCGAACGTACAAAGATGTATGGCAACGATTTCACAATCTTCTGGGAGATCGACAACGATTTCAAAGCGGATTTGATTGTCAGGGATTATGGGTTGAAGTAGAGGTTGAAAAGGAGCTCGAGCTTCATACAAAAAAAGATATTGAAAACCTAGTTCCCGGAGATACATTTGCGTCAATTGCCAAATTTGTACAACTTTGCAAAGATCGGGTACATAAATATGCTGCTATTCAGACTGATCAATCAAAACGCCTAGGCTATTTTATGGATTGGGAAAACTCATACTACACTATGAGTGATGACAATAACTACATGATTTGGCATTTTCTGAAAGTCTGTCATGAGAATGGATGGATATATAAGGGACACGAATCGGTGCCGTGGTGCCCTCGTTGTGAAACGGCTATATCTCAACATGAGATGCTTACAGAAGATTACAAAGAAGTAGTACATGAATCTATATTTTTTGAACTCCCGATTGTTGGACGAGAACATGAATATCTCTTGGTTTGGACTACGACCCCATGGACACTACCGGCAAACATTGCTGTCGCTGTTGATGAAAAAATTGATTACTCTTTGGTGCAGGGAACGAGCGGAGATACCTATTGGGTAGCTCATGAACTTATAGAATCAGTTTTTGCAAAAGACTATCAAAAAATAATCAAAACAGTAAAAGGATCTGAACTTGTTGGCCTTAAATATACTGGCCCATTTGACCAGCTTCAGGCAGTACAAGACGTTGCAAAAAAGTATGAAGATGTCTTTCATACAGTGGTAAAAACTGACCCACAAATCATGCCAATTACAACAGTTGAAGGGACGGGGCTTGTTCATACCGCTGTAAGCGCGGGAACAGAGGATTTCCGTTTAGGAAAAAAGCTGGGACTCCCGATGATTCCGGTGATTGCAGATAATGCGGATTACTTGCCCCATATGGGATTTCTCGCTGGAAAAAATGCAAAGAAACATCCTGAAATCATTTTTAATTATTTGAAGGAACAAGATGAGAAAGGCCAAAATTGGATTTTTGAAATTCGCAGATATAAGCATCGATATCCTGGTTGTTGGCGCTGTAAAGCAGAACTCGTTTGGAAAGTTGCTGATGAATGGTATATTGCAATGGACACACCTTCAAAATCCAAAATCCAAAATTCAAAGCTCAAAGTCGATAAGAGAACTCTTCGACATCGAATGATTGAAGTTGCAAAACAAATAAAATGGATCCCTTCTTTTGGACTAGACCGAGAGCTTGATTGGCTCAATAATATGCATGATTGGCTTATTTCAAAAAAGAATCGATACTGGGGACTTGCGCTGCCAATTTACGAATGTAAAGTATGTAAATCATTTGAAGTTATTGGTTCAAAAACTGAACTTCAAGAAAGAGCAATTGAAGGTTGGGAAAAATTTGAAGGACATACTCCTCACAAACCCTATATTGATGAAGTGACCTTAAACTGTTCCAGATGTTCAAAACCAATTCACCGAATCGGTGATGTCGGAAACCCATGGCTTGATGCGGGGATTGTACCGTATTCCACCATGAGAGAAAACAATAAAGGAGAGCCTCTCTATACGAAAAACAAAGATGAGTGGAAGAAATGGTTTCCTGCAGATTTTATTACTGAATCTTTTCCTGGGCAGTTTAAGAATTGGTTTTATGCCATGATCGCAATGTCAAGTGTCTTGGAGGATACCAATCCATTCAAACAAGTTTTGGGGTTTGCCACCTTAGTCGGCGAAGATGGGCGGCCTATGCACAAAAGTTGGGGCAACTCAATTGAGTTTAACGAGGGTGCTGACGATATTGGCGTTGATGTGATGCGGTGGATGTATGTCAGGCAAAACCCTGCAGAGAATCTGGCATTTGGTCATATGAAAGCTCAAGACGTGAGGCGACAGTTTTATTTGCTTCTTTGGAACATATTCAAATTTTATCGAATGAATGCTGAAGTAGACGGAATTGAATATTTAGATAAATCATTACTGAAGGCTCAATCATCAGTTCTTGACCAATGGATTGAGTCGCGACTTCGTCAAACAGAATCAGAAGTAAAAGCGAAATTATCTACTTTTGAGCCAAAACAAGCTGCAGTATCAATAGAGGAATTCGTCCAAGATTTGTCTTTGTGGTATATACGTAGATCACGAAATCGAGTAGGGCCATCAGCCACTGACGCATCAGATAAACTATCTTTTTATACAACTGCACAGAATATTTTTAAAAATCTTTCAATTATCATATCTCCATTTCTTCCATTCATGAGTGAAGAAATATATACTACTCTCACCGGCAACGAATCAGTACATCTTGAGTCATGGCCAATACTTGATGGAGCGATCGATGAAAAATTGATAAGTGACATGATAGTAGTTCGACAAATAGTAGAAGTGGGGCACCGGGTACGAAAAGAGCACCAAATGAAGGTTCGTCAGCCACTTGCTTCAGTGACCGCACATATTCCAAAAAATTCACAAATACTTCATACAGACTTTGAATCTGCATACAAGTTGTTGATTTCTGAAGAGTTGAATGTGAAAGAAGTGATACTCAAAATAAGCGCTGAGGATGAGATGGAAGTGACATATGATCTTGAGATTTCTGAAGAATTGCAACTTGAGGGTGATATGCGTGATCTTATTCGAAAGATTCAAAATATGCGAAAAAAATTGGGTGTTGAAATGAGTGACTCAATTATTATTACGATAGAGGAAAAATTTCAGCTATTTGAAGAAAGTATAAAATCACAAGTTCAGGCCTCAAAGATTATGTATGGCTCTGAACTTACCGTTGAAACAGAATCCTAACAAAGTGATACTTTAGCTATGCCAAATACGTACTACATTCCTATTGTTTTGCTCTATTTATTTGGACTTCTGAATCTTATTGGAGTTCGAACAGATCTGGTATCTTCATATCTGATGTTTTTTGGCATCGGCCTCATATTTTTTGTAGCAATTCGCTATCTTCAAGTAAATAAACATTTTTTTCGGCAAAATGCCTCAACATTTTATTGGATATTTGTTGGTCTTTTGATATTGACCTATTTTATTGGCACAGAGGCAAAAGGCTCAAAACGGTGGATTGATTTATACTTTTTTCAGTTGCAAACGTCAGAAATATTTAAGGTATTTTTTGTAGCATTTTTAGCAAGAATTTTATCTACGGTAAATTCACCAATTGAAAATTCACGATTGTTTTTTAAAACTCTCTTTTTTACCTTAATTCCATTTTTACTGATCTTTCGACAACCCGACCTTGGAACTTCACTGATGATTCTCTCTGCATTTTTTGTAATGGTGCTCTTATCTACGGTCCCAAAAAAACAGATTGGCGGATTTATCTTACTTATCATAGCCCTCCTTCCCGTTGTGTGGTTTAGCATGCGAGATTATCAGCAGAGCAGAATTATTAGCTTTATCAATCCATCGTCAGATATTTCAGGTGCATCATACAACATGATGCAAGCAAAAATTGCGATTGGATCAGGAACATTGCTCGGAAAAGGTCTGGGAATGGGTAAACAATCCCAGCTTAATTTCTTACCAGAGTTTCATACGGATTTTGCTTTTTCCTCTCTTGTTGAGCAATTTGGATTTGTGGGAGGAGCGCTGGTGATCTTATTGTACGGTACATTCTTTTATTTGTTATTTTATCGAATGTCAAAGAATGTGTACAGTAATGATGTTGATGAACGATATCGTTTTTTTTATATTCTTGGTTTTGCAACGCTTGTAATTGTGCAGACTACGGTAAATATTGGCATGAATCTGGGCCTCCTTCCAGTTGCCGGTATCACGCTCCCCTTTATTACTTATGGAGGGTCATCACTCATTACTTTTATGATCGGACTTGCATTGATCCCGTAAACTCTTGCAGTTGACGAAGAATACAGTATAATAGTTGTTCATACTCAAAGAATTGAGTATATTTTTTATATCATATTCACATGAATACACACGCAGTAATTCAAATCCAAGGGAAACAATACATTACGAAAAAAGGAGACGAGCTCATAGTCGAAAACGTCAATAGAGAAGAGGGTGAAGAGATAATGCTTCCCATTATTATGTTTTTTAATGAAGAATCTGCTGAAATTGAGATTCCGAAAACTGAAATTGCAGGAAAAGGGAAAGTATTAGAAAATATGAAAGGTGATAAAATAAGAGTAGCAAAATATAAGTCAAAAGTTCGATATCGAAAAGTGAGGGGTTTTCGTCCGCATCTGACAAAAATTCAAGTAACACAGATATAAAAGTTATAAATATATATGGCACATACAAAAGCTCAGCGAGCAGTAAAAGGAAATAGAGATTCAGTCTCAAAGCGACTTGGCGTGAAGTTGTATGGTGGTCAAGAAGCAAAAGCTGGTAACGTCTTAATAAAACAACGTGGAACCAGAATTAAGGCAGGTCTTAATGTGTATGTCAGTCGTGATCATACACTCCATGCAAAAGTAGCAGGAACGGTAGCGTTTTTCAAAAAACTTGGAAGACAATACGTAAAAGTGGTATAGTAGTCACCAATGAATACAAAATCAACAGAAGAACTTTTTGAACTTCTGAAGCAAGAGCAGGATATACTTCGTAAAGCTCGTCTGATACATCACCTTCGTATCGATAAAGAAATATCTTTAAATAAAATTGCAGAAATTCTCAAAAAACATCCATCATATGTCTCTCATATGATTCGATTGCTTCGAATTCCCCAACTTGCTGCTGACGGATATTATTCTGGACAAATTTCATCGACACATCTTATGATCTTGTCTCGTCTTCAAACAGAAGTGCAGATGAAAGAAGCATATGCGGAAATACTGAAAAAGGATTTAACGGCACCACAAACTGAAATGCTTATTCGGCAGCTTAAATTTGATGTCGCATCAGATGATTATCTTATTTCTCCAAAGGAACTAGCAAAAATTTCAAATAACCTTCAAGAAAAGCATGAAGCGCGCGTAAGAATCTATCAATCCCGCGTTCGAGGAAAATTGGTTATTGAAAAACGAGGAAAGACAAAAGATACTGCACAGTTTATCAAGAAATTAGTGAAACTCTTGGAACAAGAAATCCAAGAAGGTCATACAATTGAGGTTCTTGACTAACTCCGCGCACTAAGTACGAGAAATGAATGGGCTCTTAGATTTCCACGATCATCATACGGGTTATTTATTGGCCCAATTTTATTTGCGGGGAAATATCGATAAAACACCTGCCCGACAATTGTATCTTTTGAAATAGTGCCAAATTCTCGCGAGTCAGAAGAGCGAGGTCTATTGTCACCCATGACAAATAGTTGTCCATTCGGAACTTGAATGGGTACGCCTTCTTGCGCAAAGCTTCCCGGAACGAGAGTTGTTTTAGCTGAAATATATTTTTCGGGAATCAGTACACCATTGATATATACTTCATTGTTTTCTATCAGAATCGTATCACCCGATAGACCAATAACGCGTTTAATAAATTCGATATCATGATTTTTGGGAGAATGAAATACAACCACATCACCCCGTCGTGGTTGTCGTATTTTATAGGTAATTTTACTCGTAAAAATATAATTTCCATTGTAAAAGGTCGGCTCCATTGACGCTCCTTTGATCTGGTTTGGTTGAAGAATAAAAAGATATACAACAATAAAGAGTGATCCAACAAATACCACCGTTTCCATAATTTCCATTATAAAAGCTATAATAGCTTTGATTATTCCCATCTGCTTATTGTAAAGAACATTGAGTATAAAAACAACACATGCAAAGGATGATATAATTACTCGGTAGGCCGCTTAGCTCAGTTGGCTAGAGCGTTCGATTCACATTCGAGAGGTCAGAGGTTCAAGTCCTCTAGCGGCCACATCATTAAATTTCCTTCTCCCATGATTTCTACCGTAATTCTTACTAAAAACGAAGAAAAATCTCTTGCAAAATGCATTGAATCAGTATCATTTTCTCAAGAAATAATCATCATCGATAATGGTTCACAAGACAAAACAATAAGCATCGCACAAAAATATGCCACGCGGATTATAGAAATGCCTGAAAAATTCACCTTTTCTGAGCTCCGAAATAGGGGACTTTTGGAGGCTAAAAATAATTGGGTAATATTTATCGATGCAGATGAGAGAGTTTCAGATGAATTAAAAAGTGAAATTCTTACGATAACGAAAAACAGAAAATATGCCGGGTATTACATTAAACGACGTGATCACTGGTGGGGGAGAACACTTCGGTTTGGAGAGATTCGACATGCGTATTCATCGGGATTTATCCGAATAATTCAGAAAGAAACAGGCATTTGGAGTGGTGTAGTGCATGAAGTTTTTCAAACAAATAAGAAAGTAGGACTTCTTGGTGGGTATATTGAACACTATCCGCATGAAACGCTTAAGGAGTTTATTGCTGACATCAATGATTATAGTTCCCGACGAGCAAGAGAATTATACAACCAAGAAATACGTGTATCAATTATTGAAGTTCTCTGCGTTCCTCCGTTAAAATTCCTGTACACCTTCTTCATTCAATGGGGATTTTTGGATGGCACTCAGGGATTTGTATACTCATTTCTGATGAGTTTTCATTCGTTTCTAGTACGTTCAAAATTGTATACGATGAAGTCATGAATCGATTATTAAAAATACTCATTTACTCGACATTATTCTTCTTTATTTTTGGACAACTAGGACGAATTCATATTTCTGATCAACCGATCTATTTTTATCTTTACGAGGTGCTTGTTGCGTTTACTTCAATTATTTTTATCCTTCACTATAAACTCCAGCCATTAAATTATGTAAATAAGAAAGTACCGATATCTCTTTTTCTTGCATGGATGGGTGTAAGTTTTGTCATTTCGTTGTTTTACTACACTATAAATGAAAATATTATTGCGAGTTTGTACGCACTTCGACTCGTAATGTATGGTATTTATACTCTCTATTTCTATCATCATGTGAAAGTAACTCGTTTGAAATTTAGTGCGTCACTTCTCACTATTTCAGGAATAATCTTATTAGGATCAGTCTTTCAATATTTTCTGTATCCAAATATTGGAAACATTGCATATCTTGGATGGGATCCTCATATTTCACGACTGGTTGGGGTATTTCTTGATCCTCCCATTGCAGCCGGAATGTTTTTCTTGAGCGGATGGTATCTTGTTCATAAAGCACAAAAGGCGAAACGACCTATTCTCATGGTGGTACTTTTGGTTATTTCATTCATTTTGATTGTACTAACTTATTCCCGAGGGGCACTTCTTGCAATTCTTGGCGCTATTATATTATTTGGTATCAGATTAAAACGGTACAGGATTACATCTTTCATGATATTAACTATCATTGTTCTCATAATACTTATTCCAAAGGCAAAAATAGAAAGTATTAACTTACTAAGAACAGCATCGATTACTGCACGACTTGAAGACTATAGAAAAGGAGTTGAGATTTGGCAAAAAAATCTAATTTTTGGCATTGGATATAATCATATACGATTTGAAAAAGAAAAATATATTGATGAGGTGTTTGTCGAAGATTATAATCCCTCACACGGCATTGCCTCTTTTCACTCGAGTTTTATGATCATTTTAGTTACGGGAGGAGTGGGAGGTCTTTCTTTATTTATGTATGTCCTCTCGATGCTTGCTCGTAAAAATATGTTTTTTCTCATGAGTGTATGTTTTTTGAGTATTATTTCAATGTTTGATAATGTACTCCTTCATCCATTTGTGATATTTTTTCTTGGAATACTGTTTGTCTCAGATGTTCATTCATCTGACTGATATATTATGTGAATAGTTTTTTCTGATGTATTACCAGCTACATCGGTCGCTTTAAAATTGAGGGTGTTATCTCCTTCTTTAAGTCTTGTAGAAGTAACAAACTCGCCTTTTAAATTAACAACAATCGGAGCATTATTCAGATGAATAGTAGTATTTCGATCAGTTGTGCCACTGATTTCTACATCTTGAGAATGTACCGTTTCTTCATTTGATGGTTTGTCTATCTGGAGTGATGGTGCGCTTCGCTTGTACATAACCGTAAATTTTTCTGTTTTTTTAGAATTCTTGCCATTATTTGTTCGAGCAACTGCATAGAGTATATTTTCTCCTATGTTAAGTTTTCCAATTTCTGCAGAGAATATACTACTCTTATCAAGAGTTGTTGATTCAGACTTTACATTATTGAGATAATAATCAATAGAATCAAACCCCGTCGCCTGTCCGGAAACCATGATTGATGCAGAATTTGTCGCAACAGATGGTGTATCAATTGAAACTGACCCATAAAATGCCTCTTCAGTTTCTTCTGTGCTTACATTTTTATCTGATCGAAAAAGATTGGTGAAGAGTATCGCAGAGTTTATGAGGCTATCAAAACCAATCAATATAATTATTGATATCAACAGAACAGTCATCAGTACGAGTATGATAATTTTACTGTTATTTTGTTTATTTCTGTGTTGATATAAGTGTGACATATGAGCCGATAAGAGGAGTCGAACCTCCGACCTTTCCCTTACGAAGGGACTGCTCTACCAACTGAGCTATATCGGCAGTTTAGTTTGGAAAGTATATCACTTTGTGGTTCGAATGTCTTTTATGAGTTTCCAGGGCTCGATGTAATTTCCTTCATATCCCAGTGCCCACAAACCCACTCCACCCAGTTCGTGATCTGAAATAAACTCAAATTTTGTTGCAAGTGATTTTTCGTCATCGTAATATATTTGTTTGATCAGCCCATTTTGAGTGTACACAATACGCGGCGATTGGGAAAGGTTATCGTATGAGATTGAAAGATCTTCACGTGCAGCAATAAGCTCTCTGACTCGTTTATATGATGCAAGCGCTCCAGTTTGAGGAATTACGCGACTTCCTTCATTTTTTGTATATGTCTGCCATTCATATCCATATAGGGGGAGCGCTAAAATTACTTTCTTGGGATCGATTCTTCCTTTGAGTGATTCGATTGTTTTCGTTAAATTAGGTTCAGCTCCATCTGCATCGATCGGCGATACGGGACCGGCATATGAAGAGCTTGGTACATGATAGTCATACCCCATTACAATTATATGATCCACCACATCACCTATTTTTACAATATCGTATGCATTGTCTCGGTAGACTGCAGAAGCGTTTATATCAACAGAAAGTATGGCATGAGGGTTTTGTTTTTTCAGCTCTAAAGAGAGATCAGTCAAAAATAAGTTGTAATATTTCATCGTGGGAAAATCTGATCGAGTAAAATATTCAAAATCGATATTCACGCCATCAAGCTGATATTCATTGACAAGAGTAGTAATATTGAAAATTGCGCGCTTTCTGTTTGACTCTGAGCTAATGAGCGTATCAATGGATTCATTATCAAAATTCTTTATTGCAATAAGAATTTGAGTATCTGTTTTTTTGGCTTCAGCTTTCAATTCTGAAAATGAATCAGAAAGAAAATAGGTCCATTCTACTAATGCGACATTATCTTTGTTAAACTTCATAAGCTCTCCCGAGTCAGAAATGCCCAATCCAAAATATATTATTTGATCAAGATATTCTGGATGTACTTGCGCTTTCTGAGCAATTGACCATGATGGCAAAAATCCGACAAAAATTTGGTCGGTATTATTTTCAAGATCAGATGATGTCAAAGAAAAATCATCTGAGATTATGATGGGGGTTTTTTCATCAAATACCTCTTTTGAATAGGAGTTTGCGGTAAAAAATATTACGGCGAACAACACGGCGGTAATCGATAGGAATGCATACCGAAGTATTTCTTTTTGAAATTGAAACAACCAACCTTTATCGTGCTGAAAACGATGGAGCATACTTTATTATACTGATATATATAATGAGATGTTTGAAACTATTTGATTGATTACTTTGATATTTGGTATCATAAACATATGAGTAAAATGGTAGTTGGAATTATTGTGGGGGCTATAGCAATTATCCTGGTAATTATTTATGGATTGCAATCCATTCCGCCAAAAATTGAGCAACCTTCGGAAGAGCTTATCAATTCACCACAGCCAATAGAATGATTCTCCACAAATATATACTTCAAGCCCGAGACCATAAAGGCTTTACTCTTATCGAGCTCATTGTGGTCATTGGAATTATTAGTGTTCTTCTTACGATGAGTATTGGGAGCTATAGCAATGTTATGCGCAACTCACGTGACACGAAACGGAGGGATGATCTACAGAAAATTCAGGCAGCTTTAGAGCAATATTATGTAGATCACGATACGTATGTTGTGACCGGAGGCGGATGGAACAATGGTGGGCAGGGATGGGTTGGGTATGAAAATGGTACTTCATATACAACAGCGGTAACGCGCGTTCTGGAACGGCTGGGATATCAATCTGTTCCATTGATAGATGATCCTATTCAAAATCCTGGATATATGCTTTATATTTGTGATGGCGGTCAGACATATTCACTCTCTGCAACATTAGAAAATTGGACAGCTGAAGAAAAAGCATTTGCTCAGACCGATACCTGCAATGGGGGTGGAGGAAATGGCACAGTGACGAGATATGGGAAAAATTATGCCATAACGAATAACTCTTATAGCTCTTTTTGAATTATTGAGCGGGATGACGGCTGCTTTTTTGTTCGAACCGACTATCTGTTCGAGTTTCTGAGCTTCGTTTCCAAGATGGTATGAAGAAAGGTAGAGTTTCGTTAGGATAAATAAATGTTAATTTCTCTCAATTTGGAGCGGGATACGAGAATCGAACTCGCTTCTCATCCTTGGGAAGGATGCATACTACCGGTGTACTAATCCCGCAATTACTTTATCTATTATAGTATACAGTTTGAAGTCAGTTGAAGAGAATATTAGCGAGGTATCACAAGCTCCATACCTACCTCAATAAGATCAGGACTTGCCAGATTGTTTGCCTGTGCGATTCTGACCCAGGCATCTCGATCTCCATACGCTTGGAGCGCAATCGACGCGAGACTATCCCCTTTTTTTACGGTATATTTATTTTTCGTGTAGGTAACTTTGCCTGAAGAAATGGCGCTAATTTGTCCATTTTCATCAATTTGCGCTCCTGAAGGATGATTTATTGGTGAGATATAATCAATCGATTTATTTGTAATTCTATTGGTAAGGTCAGGCGATGTGAGTGCGACATTGCGATTAAAATTATTTGAAATGAACGATAAAATGTTGTATCTAAATTGTGTAATTGCCTGTCCACCTATCTGGAGAAGAAAAATATAGATGATAAAAATAAGAGTGATTGCTCCAGTAATAAAGAAAGATCGATTTTGAGAAATAAGAGTACTTAGTTTTTCTTTATATCCATTTTCTTCCTCTCCAGTCTGTTCTATAGTGTTTTCCATACGATCCCATTGTAGCATACCAATTATTGTTTTATGCTACAATTACTTTTATGAGAAAGGAGGTGTATCGTAAATGAATCTAAATTTAATCGGTGGGGGAGCATTGCTTCTTATTGCAATGTATCTCATCACCACATACAATGGTCTTGTTATTCTTAAAACGCGCATTCAAGAGGCGTTTTCAGGTATCGATGTCCAGCTCAAGCGTCGTGCAGATCTTATTCCTAATTTGGTTGAAACCATTAAGGGCTATGCAAAGCATGAAAAGGAAGTGTTTGAAAACGTGACTAAAGCGCGATCAGCACTTATGTCAGCAGAAAGTGTGCAGGAAAAAGCAGAAGCTGACAACATGTTGACTGGAGCCTTGAAATCACTGTTTGCCGTTTCAGAAGCTTACCCAGAACTGAAAGCAAATGAAAATTTCAAAGATCTTCAACAACAACTTGCAGATACTGAAGACAAGGTTGCGTACTCGCGACAGTTTTACAATAGCAATGTACTCGACTTTAACGCCAAGATTCTGATGTTCCCCACAAATATTTTTGCCGGAATGTTTGGATTTACCGCTTTTGAATTTTTCAAAGCTGGTGAAGAAGATCGAAAAGAAGTAAAAGTAAAGTTCTAAAGACCATTGTTATTCCCCCGAATACTCGGGGGAATCCACGATCATGTTATTATTGGATCATCGACCTGCTCGTTCGGCAGCGGGTCAAGTCGGTGATGAAAGGTAATAAATGGTTATCAAAAATGTACTATGACAATATATTCAGAAATCGCACATAATCGGTTTAAGACCTATTTTATCTTTGTTCTCTTTCTCCTTCTTTTTAGTGGCTTTTTCTATATTGTCGGTTTATCGTACGGAGATGCGAATACATATGCGGTCATGGGGTTTGTGATTGCATTTGCTTCAAGTGTCGGAAGTTATTTTTACTCTGATAAAATTGTCTTAGCAACTACTAAAGCTCGACTTGCTAAAAAGGAAGAGTTTTTTGATTTGTATACCGTCACTGAAAATCTCGCTATCGCATCAGGTATTCCCATGCCGAAGGTATATGTGATTGATGATCCGTCTCCAAATGCGTTTGCAACGGGTCGAAATCCAAAGCATGGCGTGGTGTGTGCTACCACTGGTCTTCTTCAAATGTTGAATCGTACTGAGCTTGAAGGTGTGATCGCTCATGAGCTTTCACATATACGAAACTATGATATTTTAGTCGCAACAATAACTGCAGTGTTGGTCGGAACAATTGGACTTACCGCCGACTGGATCATGCGTAGTTTTTGGTGGGGCGGGGGCAATAAAGATCGGAACAAAAGTCCGATCACATTGGTACTTCTGGTTGTAGCACTCATCATCACGCCAATTGTAGCAACAATCATTCAGCTTGCGGTATCTCGACGGCGAGAATATCTTGCTGATGCAAGCGGCGCATTACTTACTCGGTATCCTCTTGGACTCGCCAATGCGCTTGAAAAGATTAATTCCTATCCTCGGGGCGTACAATCAGCTTCATCGTCAACAGCTCATCTCTTTTTCGCAAACCCTTTTAAAAAGGGTGATCGAGCATCTTGGTTTACGAATCTGTTTAGTACTCATCCACCTGCTGCAAAACGAATTGAAATCCTCCGAAACATGTAATTTTCAATTCATGAAAATATAAATGATTCATACTATAAAGCCGAACCCGGGAAAACAGATTGAAATCGATCTTGATGGAGCGTCATATGCTCGATACCCCATAAAAACAGAGGTTTTTAAAAGTGGCGATAATTATTCTGAGAAAATTGCAAAGATTGTGAAAGAAGCTATTGTGCGATGCCTAATGACCAATGACCAAAGTCCAACATGGTATGTCATTGTCTCTGAAAAAATTGTTGCGATATCTCAGGGAAGATCTTATCTTATTAAAGATATCAAACCTTCATGGTTTGCAACCACACTCTCAAAGTATGTGCGAAAGACTCCGTATGGAATAGGGCTCGGAAGTCCATGGACGATGCAGCTTGCAATACAAGAGGTGGGTTTGTCACGAATACTTTTTGCTTCAGTAATATCTATTGCAACGAAGCCCTTTGGTTTGCGGGGAATTTTTTATCATATTGCGGGACGACGAGCGGCTGCAATCGATGGTCCAACATCATATTCACTTTACCCGAGTAATGTTTCGGCCAAGCTTGCACCAAAGGATCCACAAAAAGCAGCTGAGAGAATTAAAGTTCAAATTTCAAAATCCAAAGTTCAAAGTTCAAATTTTGGTGGCGTTGTAATAATTGACGCAAATGACTTAGGGAGGAATGTACTTGGAAATGCTACTGATAAACCAGATTCATTCTTTGAGGAAGTGATGAGAGATAATCCTATGGGTCAGGGGAGAGAAAGGACGCCAGTGATACTCCTGTATTAAATAGTTTGCAATATATACTTATAGTAATATAATAGGGTATTATTAATCTTTCGCACCATGACACAAACAAAAGAGGAACTCGCTGTTCAAATTGACCATCCAATTTTTAAGATTATGCCAGGAATTGTTCACATGGCCGTTGAGACTGTTGCTGAAGCTTGTCACCATGATTCTTCACATAATTATTCTTATGACTTGCGATCAACCAAGAGACTTCGGACACCCTATCCGGTAAATATTAGTGCAACAATTCAGAAAATAAACGATGAACCGCCATATATTGTACGAGATATGTTGCTTAAAACACCTTCCAGAGATGGCGGACTCTTTGGCAGAGTTGCAATTAATCATTCCCTAAGTTGGGGAGAAAATGGTTATACCCCAGAAGCTGGTCAAGTACATTATTATGATTATGCTACACAAATGAGCTACTTTGTATTTGAGGGATCTTTAGTACGAGAAGATGCAGAAGGAAAGAGACGGTTAGTCGGTGATAGGGCTCAATTTGACGATAGTCAAGGATTGTCTGTAGCAATTGACGCATCAGGTATTGAAGTAACGCTATCAGGTGAAAATTTTGCAGATATTTCATTTGATCAGTCTGATGTATCAATGGCTGTTGCAAACATTGATGACGGAGTTTATACATCCTCAAAAGAACTTTATTTTCTTTGAGCAATAACTGTTCCTAATTCTCATTTTTTGTCTAATGGTTTGGCGTGAATCGGACGAATTGTTCTTCACAACAGTCAAACATTTCTTCCCATGACCACGCTCCACAAGCTACTCTCCAATTAATTAACTGTGTAGTTCTCTCAGGTTTTTTCATCCATAAGAAAAAAGCATTCGGAGCATCAATTGCAGAGTTTTGGAGTAATGATAATTGATTTTCAGGATCTATATTCCAATCATATCCATACGCCCGAGTTAACAAAGTAAATCCAAGATCGGTCATTACTTTCACCCAATTTTGAAGGGTTAAAACATTCACTTCAGGTTCACAAAGTGCGAGTGAGTGATTAATTCCCAGATCTTTGACCGTTTCTTCATGAAACATATTATTATCCTCCATTGTATGAGGTCTGAGTATTGGTACGGTCATTTTCAAAACACCGCCGACTTTGAGTGTACGAAATATTTCGCTTAAAGCTAAAGTGTGATTATGTATATGTTCAAAAACATCAAAGGCGAAAATATCATCAAACATGTCATTTTTATACGGTAGCAAATCACTGTTTGCATCGTGTAATTGAGCAAATATACCTTTCCTATTTGCTATTTGAATGAGAGAATCGGCAATATCGGTGCCATGTACTTCGTTATGGTCTACGAGCCCTTGAGTTATTTGGCCATTTCCACAACCGTAATCAAGAATAGTTGCTCCTTGTGGATTGCCAATAAATTTTCTCCGGGGGTCTATCTCCGTACTCATCCAACTTTGAAGCATGTCTGCGTATACTTCGTTGTAATATGTTTTTGAATCAGATTCAGTAAGAAGCCTAAGTGTGCTATAAGCGTGTTGTTGTGGAGATGATGTATACAATAATTTGTCACTTTGTGCGCCAAACTGAATGACTCCAAGTTCTTTTCTTGTAGGCTTTGTTAGTATTAATCCAAGTGGCCTTAATGTACTAGAAGAAAATCTTTCTCCAATTTGCATGGGATATTATACTATAGGTTGTTCAATTAATAAATTGAAATAACACGCTGTTACGTTATAATTACTTCATGCCCAAAACTGTTGACCTCTCCAAAGAAGATGTTCTTCATATTGCAAAGCTTGCAAATCTTCCCATTTCTGAAAAAAACATCGAAAAGTACCAAAAGGATCTTTCAGAGACAATAAGTTTTGTAGAGAATTTGGATGAGTTGGATATTTCCAAAACAGAAGCGTCATCTCATACAACCGATCTTCAAAATGTATTTTTCGAAGATGGTACCAAAGAAACTCGAAAATTTACTCAAGAACAAGCTACTCAAAACGCTAAAAATATTAAAAATGGGCAGTTTGTGGTAAAGAGATTAATGTAACCTATGGATTTATTTGGAAAGACTATTACAGACCTTCAGAGTCTCATCAAAGATAAAAAAGTATCTCCACCCGAGGTATGGGAGTACTTTGCTCAAAGAAGTAAGACATTGAATCAAGATATCAATGCCTATGTCACGCTTCTTGATAAGCCAAACAATACCAATTTGGGAGAGTTATCCGGAATCCCAATTGCAGTAAAAGACAACTACTGTACTGAAGGGGTTCGGACGACGGCATCCTCAAAAGTGCTCGATGACTTCGTTCCACCGTATGAATCAACAGTGACTTCGAAATTGAAATTTGCAGGGTATGAACTTCTTGGAAAAACGAATATGGACGCATGGGCGCATGGCGCTTCAACTGAAACTTCGGATTATGGCTTGACCAAAAACCCGTGGAATCTGGATCGATATCCGGGAGGATCATCGGGAGGTTCTGCCGCAGCAGTTGCGGCATATATGGCACCGGGCGCAATCGGGTCTGATACGGGAGGGTCTATTCGACATCCTTCTGCTTGGTGTGGGATCGTCGGATTAAAACCAACCTATGGACGTGTGTCACGATATGGAGTTATTGCCATGGGTTCGTCATTTGATTGTCCGGGCCCGATGACACAGTCGGTGGAAGATAATGCGATGCTTCTTCAAATCATGGCGGGAAAAGATCCGTATGATGCGACCTCATCTCCTGTTGCGGTGCCTGACTATCGGTCCGAAATGAAGAAAAAAAGGAAACTTAAAATCGGTATTGCGCGTGAATATCTGAAAGGTGTCGAGCCTGATATTCAAACTGCATTTGAAAACATGGTTGAAGTGATAAAAAAAATGGGACATGAAGTCGTCGATGTATCACTTATGTCTCCCGAATACTCAATTTCCGTCTATACGATAGCACAACGAGCAGAGGTATCATCAAACCTTGGTCGCTACGATGGTATCCGATATGCAAATAACCGCGACTTTTTTGGACAGGAGGCAAAGCGACGAATTATGTTGGGAACCTACACTTTATCCCATGGATATTATGATGCCTTTTATAAAAAGGCTCAGAAAGTTCGCACACTGATAAAAAATAATTTTAAAAAGACTTTCGAGGACGCTAATCTTATCATTGGACCAAACACACCGGTCACTGCGCTGAAAGTCGGAGAATTTGAAAAGTATCCTTTTTTTGGTGAACTCATGGATCAACTGAATGAGCCAGCATCAGCTGCAGGAATTCCAGCAATGAGTATCCCAATTGGACTTGATTCACGGAATCTGCCGATCGGTATGCAAATCATGGGTAATTATTTTGATGAAGCAAGCATTTTCAACCTTGCATATCAAATAGAGCAAGAAACCAAATTTTTTGATGTGATAAAAAAAGGAAGGGAAAAATACAAATGAGTAAATATACACCGGTAATCGGACTTGAAATACATGTCGAGCTAAAGACTAAATCAAAGATGTTCTGTCAATGTGATTCTGATTACTTTGGCAAAAAACCAAACACAAATACTTGCCCCGTTTGTATCGGAATGCCGGGAGCACTTCCCGTCCCAAATCGTACTGCTGTTGAGTGGGCAATCAAGATTGGCCAAGCATTAAATTGTGTAATCAATAAACATAGTAAATTTGATCGAAAACATTATTTCTATCCCGATTTGCCAAAAGCTTATCAGATCAGTCAATATGATGAGCCTCTTGCAGAGCATGGTACGCTTGAGATTCAAAATCCAAAAACAGAAACAGCAAAAAAGATTGGCATTACTCGAGTACATCTTGAAGAAGATACGGGAAAGCTGACTCATACCGGCAAAGACACATTGGTTGATTTCAACCGATCTAGTGTTCCGCTAGTTGAAATTGTGACCGAACCAGATTTTGACAACGCCGAGGATGTGAAAATATTTCTTGAGGAGCTTCATACTATTATTCGATACCTTGATGTCTCTGATGCAAATATGGAAGAAGGAAGTATGAGAATGGAACCGAATATATCACTAAGAGTTCAGAGTACCAAATCCAAAGCTCAAATTATAAATGTCAAACAAAGCTTTGAATTACCCAATTACAAAGTGGAGGTAAAAAACATTAACTCATTTAACTTTGCAAAAAAAGCTATTGATTTTGAGCTTATCAGACAAGCTAAGCTTCTCGATAAAGGAGAAACACCGCCGCAAGAAACACGGGGATATGATGATAAAAAAGGAATAACATTTTCACAGAGATCAAAAGAAGAAGCGCAAGATTATCGATATTTTCCAGAGCCGGATATTCCCCCCATGGTTTTTACGAATGAAGAGATTGAAAATATTCGAAAAACCCTTCCTGAATTACCGCATCAAAAAGTTGCTCGTTATATAAAAGATTATGATCTCAAGTATGCAGATGCATTTATATTGACACGAATCATGAAAACTGCACAATATTTTGATTCAGTTATCTCTGATAAAACATTACAAAATATTGATGTGCCTGAGAAATCCAAGAATGTTCAAAATGCTGTTGCAAATGCAATAGTAAATAAACGCATACCCACAAGCATATCTCAAGAAGAGTTTGTGAAGGAATTTATCGCGCTTCACAAACCTATCGAAGTAGATTCAGAAAAACTTACTCAAGTGATTGATAGTGTTATTGCACAATATGCAAATCAGGTTGAACAATACAAAGGCGGAAAAGTGGGTTTAATTGGATTCTTCATTGGGCAGGTAATGAAAGAGATGAGGGGTCAAGCTGATCCTCAAGAAGTGCATAAAATTCTTTTGGCTAAGTTGCAATAGATTCTGCTCTCGCTTATCCTCCCGCCAGTGCTCGCTTGTGCTCCGCGCTGTCGGGAACCCTTCAGTTCGACACCTATTGCACCTACATGTTTTACAATAAGTTATAATATCACCATGTCTTTTGTCCATCTTCACGTACACTCAGAGTTTTCACTTCTCGATGGGATGTGTCGCGTCAAAGATCTGATTGCAAAGGCAGTAAAGCACAAGATGTCTGCGGTTGCAATCACCGATCATGGCGCACTTTATGGAGCATTTAAGTTTTATATAGCGGCAAAAGATGCGGGAATTAAACCAATCATTGGATGTGAACTGTATAAAGCAAAAGGATCTCGAAAAGAGAAACCCGATAAAGGAGAGAAAAATGCCTTTCATCTTCTTGTTTTTGCAAAAAATTTTCAGGGATATCAAAATCTGATGAAACTGGTGTCATATGCAAACTTAGAGGGTTTTTATTACAAACCTCGAGTAGATTGGGAACTTCTTGAAAAATACCACGCAGGACTTATTGCCACAACAAGTTGTCTGGGTGGTGAGATCCCGCAGCTCATCTTGCAAGATCAGATTAAACAAGCAGAGGAATTATTACAGAGGTACCACAAACTATTCGGGGATGATTTTTATATTGAGCTCCAACGACACCCAAATCTTGAAGAGCTTGATACGGTCAATAAGGTACTTGTTTCTTTTTCTCGTAAATATAATATTCCCCTTGTCGCAACCAATGACGTTCATTATTTGGAAAAAGAGGATGCATATGCACAGGAGATTTTGCTCTGTATCCAGACACAGCGTGCCATTTTTGAAAAAAATAGACCCATGAGCATGATCGATATTCCTGACTATTACTTCAAGTCTGAGGCAGAGATGCGAGAGCTGTTTCATGATTATCCAGAAGCAATTGAAAATACGGTGAAAATTGCTGATAAATGTAACGTCGAAATACCGTATGGAAAGCTTATCTTGCCCAAATACGACCTTCCGAAAGGCTACACAAATGAATCATATTTACGTGAACTTACCTACAAAAAGAAGGATCGCATAAAGGGATTTGATGATAAAGCCATCACTGAGCGATTGGATTATGAGCTTGATATTATCAACAACAAGGGATACGCCCCCTATTTCTTGTTTGTTCAGGATATTGTTACCTGGTCAAAAGATCAAGGAATTGCCGTTGGTCCGGGTCGAGGATCTGCAGCGGGATCATTGGTTTCATATGTTCTGCGGATAACTGACATCAATCCACTTCAATATAATATCCCATTTGAACGTTTTTTAAATCCAGATCGTCCAACCCCTCCTGACATTGATATAGACTTTTCAGATAAACGTCGAGATGAAGTCATTAAATATATATCATTCAAATATGGTTCAGATCATGTCGCACAAGTCATAACCTTCGGGACAATGGAAGCCAAGATGGCAGTACGCGATGTAGCACGAGCATTGGGTTATTCATACTCACAGGGTGATCGTATTTCAAAAATGATCCCCGCAGGAAAACAAGGATTTAAAATGTCAATAGATGGCGCTATGGAAGAATCTGCAAACCTCAAACTTTCATACAATGCTGAAGAAGAAGTAAAAAAGGTTATAGATATTGCACGGAGAGTTGAAAGTTTGCCACGTCATTTCTCGGTGCACGCTGCTGCGGTAGTCGTTGCTGATAAACCACTTATAGATTATGTACCTCTGCAACTTGATAATAAGGAAGGAAAAATCATTACTCAGTACGATATGTACTGTCTTGATTTGAATGCAGTATCAGAAGATAAGGCAGTAGGACTTATGAAAGCAGATATTTTGGGATTGCGAAACCTCTCAATTCTTGAAGAAGCGTTAAGTTATGTGAAGGAATTTACGGGTGATGATATTGATATACACGAAGTTCCGCTTGATGATACAAAAACGTTTGAACTCATGAGTCGAGGAGAAACGATTGGCGTATTTCAACTTGAGTCAAGTGGTATGCGCCGACTGGCGCGGGAACTTCAACCCTCAAAATTGACGGATATCACTGCTATGGTAGCACTCTACCGTCCCGGCCCGATGGATCTGATTCCGACATTCATCAAAGGAAAAAAGAATCCACGATCAGTACGCTATCTTCACAAAGATCTCCGACCCTTATTGGAGGATACCTATGGAATCTTAGTTTATCAGGAACAGGTTATGGATATTGCCGTTGAATTTGCAGGATTTAAGAAAAGCGAAGCAGACCTTTTACGTATGGCGATGGGAAAGAAGAAGAAAAAACTTATGAAAGAAGGAAAATTGAATTTCATCGAGGGGGCGTATAAAAAAGGATATACAAAGAAACTTGCAGAACAAATCTTTGGATTTATGGAAAAGTTTGCGGCATATGGTTTTAATAAAGCTCATGCGACATCATATGCCCTTATTGCATATTGGACCGCCTACATGAAGGCAAACTACCCGGTTGAGTTTATGACCGCGCTTATGACTGCAGAACTTCAAGGTGTTGCTGGTCCACAACGTGAATTCAAGATGGCACAAGCGCTTGAGGAGGGAAAACGAATGAAAATTAAAGTTTTACCCCCTGATATCAATAAATCTGTTTATAAATTTTCGATTGAAGGACGTTCAATTCGATTTGGCATGTCGGCCATAAAAAATGTTGGATCCTCTGCAATAGATTCAATTATCGAATCACGAGAGAAAGAAGGCGATTTCCCCTCATTTAGTGAGTTTCTCTATCGGGTAGATTTACGTAAAGTGAATAAACGAACGGTAGAAAGTCTTATCAAGTCGAGCGCTTTTGATGCTTTTGGAACGAAAGCATCTCTTCTCATGGCATATCCTCAACTTTCAACAGAAATTGCCAAAGCAAGAGACAAAAAAGCTGATGGACAATTTGGACTGTTTGGACAACATGAACAAAAAGGATATGCAATTGATTCCTTCACTCAAATTTCAGAATATCCTGAAGAAAAGCTCATTGAATTTGAGAAAGAGGTGATAGGATTTTTGATCACCAGAAATCCAATGGAAAAGCATGCAGCAATTATCAACAAGAAGGTTAATAAACGCATTGGCGAACTTACTCCTGATGATGTTGATAAGACGTTTGTATTTGCGGGAACAATTTCAAGCAAGAAGATTGTTAAAACAAAAAAAACAAATGCGGAGATGGCATTCATGCAGATAAATGATATATCGGGAACGATAGAAATGGTCGTTTTTCCAAAAACATATGCTCATATAAAAAATGAGTGCGAAACAAGTTCGGTAATATTATTTCGGGCAAAAGTTTCTGAACGTGAAGGAGAAGTAAGCCTCTTGCTCGATAAGGCGGTAAATTTAGATGTTCGAACCAGATCGGTAGATCAAGAGTAAAATGCATAGCTGTTACGCATATTATATTGAATATCCCTATACTATAATTGAAAAGGAAATAATGGCACAGCCAAAAAGTCACGTATATAGCAAGATGAACGAGGACGGAGATATTGAGAAAGTTATTACAAAACAACCAAGAAAGTCAGAACGAGATCTTAATATTCCACCGGAGTATTTTAATCTTGGAATGTATCTTGTCGTACCACTCATTATTGGCGTTGCTGGTGGTATATATCTTGATAATAAATTTGGAACACAAGGAACGTTTACTCTAATTGGAATTGTATTTGGTACAATATCAATATTCTATAATTTATATAAACTGTATAAAAAAGGATGAGTCCGCATATAAGTATTAAGGGAGAAACAGTTTTTGAAATTCTCGGATTTCCTATAACAAACTCCTTTATCGTAACAACCCTTGTTGTATTTATATTTAGCTTTATTGCTCGATATTACTATAGTGAGCTTCAAAAAGAAGAGAGAAGCCTTCGATTTTATGCACTACATTCGATTTTTGTTGGTTTGTATGGCATGTTTGAATCGATACTTCGCGAAAAAGTTACCGTATTTTATGCACTTCTTGGGTCTTTTTTCTTTTTTATTCTTATGTCAAATTGGTCCGGGTTGATACCGGGAGTAGGTTCAATTCTAATTAAACCGCAAGTTAATTCAACAGAAGTCATTAAGGAGGAAAGTGTTTACACTGATGAATTGTCAAAGGAAAAGATCACTGAATCTGAACAACCAGTTGAAATTGAAGAAACTACAGCTGATTCACACAACGAAGTTATTACTGAAACGACTGATTCATCAGAAGTAATTGTTCTCAATGAAGAGGCCGATCTTGAAGAAAATGTTGATGAAGTGAGTCATGAAAGCGGGAAAATTCCATTACTTCGGGGTGGTACCGCCGACCTGAATACAACCGTAGCTCTTGCGCTCATTTCGGTATTCATGACTCAACTATATGGATTTAAATTTTTAGGTCCAAAAAAACATCTACAAAAATACTTTGATTTTCGCGATCCGATCATGATCATGCTTGGACCGCTTGAGATCATTCAAGAATTTGCTCGAATTATTTCTTTCGGGTTTCGATTATATGGAAATATATTTGCCGGTGAGGTATTATTGACGATTGTTCCGTTCTTATTGCCGGTATTCTTTTCTTTTATAGTTGCACCGATGTTTCTGATGGAGATATTTGTTGGGTTAGTACAGGCATTAGTATTTGTGATGTTGTCTGCAGTATTTATTAATATGGCAGTCTCGCATCATTAATGGCACGTATTTAAATTTATTATTATTTATTTATTACATAACATATGGAAACTGAAACAATGCGACTTCTTGCGACCGCAATTGCAATTGGCGTTGGCGTAATCGGACCGGGTTTGGGTGTCGGACTTATTGGAAGTAAAGCAATGGAAGCTTTGGGGAGAAATCCAGAAGCTGAGGCTCCAATCCGCACAACGATGATTCTTGCCGCAGCATTTGCAGAATCAATCGCGATTTTTGCTCTGGTTGTTGCACTTATTATTAAATTTGTCGTTTAAGATTATTACTTTATCAACTGAAATATGGAGAATTTAGGAATAGATCTCAAACTGATTATTGCTCAAATCGTCAGCTTTGCTATTTTTTATTTTATTTTCCGAAAATTTATATCGGCTCCACTTCTCAAGTTTTTGAAAAAACAGAAGGAAGATGAAGAGCTTCGGGCTAAACTTGCAGAAGAGCTTGAAGATCGTAAGTCGGTGCTTGAGGAAAAAGATAGAAAGATGAACAAAGAACGAAGAGTAGCACTTGATGCTGCACTTGCTCAGGGAAAGAAAGATGCAGAAAAAGTAAAGAATGAGCTTATTGAAGATGCAAAAAAGCAAGCAGATGCAATCATTCTTCGTGGTCATGATCAGATTGAGGAAGAGAAACAAAAATTGTATAAGGAAATGCGAAAAAAGATCGCTCAGGTAAGCGTAATGCTTGTAGAAGGTGCCTTGAAAGATTATCTTTCAATTGATGCGCAAAAAGCAATTACAAAGAATATTACGAATAAATTACCAAAAATAAATGTAGAAGACTGATTCGTCGAATTGGTTTTTATGTAAATTATGTAATTATTATGAGAATAGACCCAGTACTGAAAGAGGAGTTAAAACAATATTTGCTGAAAAAAACAAGCGACGATCAGAAACCACGCGTTGTTATTCGTGCAGCGTACAAATTATCTGCAGAAGAAATTGAGTCACTGAAGAAACGAATTCAGTTACTGAATAAAGCAGAAATTATCGTCGAAGAATCATCAGATATTCTTGCTGGTTTTACCATTCAGTTTGACTCAAGTGTCATCGATCTTTCTTTGAATTCAGAATTACTATCATTAGAACATACTCTTTATGAAACAGCTTGATCAATATATCGAACAAATCGAAAAGGAACTCAAATCTCGAAAAGGAATTCACCTTGAATCTCGAGAAATTGGGTATGTAACAGAAGTTAAAGATGGTGTGGTGACACTTTCAGGCCTTGATAATATTGGATATGGTGACTTGATTGAATTTGAAAATGGAGAAAAGGCAATGATCATTGATCTTTTGGAAGATGAAGCGGGAGCAATTGTTCTCGGAGATTATCTCGGAATAACTGCGGGTCAAAAAGCAAAAGGAACTGGCATCACCCTCTCGATACCAGTAAGTGAGGATTTATTGGGTCGGGTAGTTGATCCTCTTTCGCGATCACTGGATGAAGGTGCAAGTATCAAATCAAAAACATTTTATCAAATAGAAAGACAGGCTTCAGGAATTGTAAAACGACAATCTGTTTCACAGCCGGTACAAACTGGTATTAAAGCAGTCGATGCACTTATTCCAATCGGACGCGGTCAACGAGAACTTATTATTGGTGATCGTGGTACGGGTAAAACAACCATTGCAATTGACACTATCATCAATCAAAAAGGTCAGGATATGATTTGTGTCTACTGTGCTATCGGTCAGAAAAATTCAAAAGTTGCAACAACCATTGAACTTTTGAAGAAAAAAGGCGCAATGGATTATACCGTTGTCGTTAATGCATCAGCATCTGACCCGGTGACTTTACAATATCTTGCACCTTATTCTGCGACTGCCATTGCTGAATACTTTATGGACAAAGGGAAAGACGTACTCATTGTTTATGATGATCTTTCAAAGCATGCATGGGCATACCGACAGGTATCTCTTATCTTACGACGACCAGCAGGCCGCGAAGCATATCCTGGAGATGTGTTTTATCTTCATTCACGACTTCTTGAGCGGTCATGCCGTATGAATGAAAAATATGGTGGTGGCTCAATCACCGGTCTTCCTATTATTGAAACATTGGAAAATGATGTATCTGCATATATTCCAACCAATGTTATTTCAATTACTGATGGGCAAATATTTTTAGAAACTGATTTATTCAACTCTGGAGTGCGACCAGCAGTAAATGTCGGACTTTCAGTATCTCGAGTCGGATCAGCAGCTCAAACTAAGGCAATGAAACAAGTAGCGGGAAAACTAAAGCTTGATCTTGCACAATATCGAGAATTAAGTGCTTTTTCACAGTTTGAATCGGATCTTGATGAACAAACAAAAAAGCAACTCAATCGTGGGGCAAAGATGACACAAATTCTCAAACAAAAGCAAAGTAATCCGTACAATCTAGCCGAAGAAGTAGCTATTATCTGGGCGGGATCCAATGGGTATCTTGATGACCTCACCCTTGATCAAGTCACTGAATTTGAACAGAGATTTCTATCTGACTTGAAAACACGGGCTAAGAGTCTTCTTGCTGAAATAAATAAAGAAAAAATTATTTCAGAAAAGGCTGAGAAAGAATTGGGAAAATTTGTAAAAGACAATATGCCGGATCAAGATGTATAAGCTAAGAATTAATTCACGTTATGAATATCAGGACGGTACGAAAAAAAATTAAGTCGATCAAGAATGTAAAAAAGATCACGAAGGCAATGCAGATGGTTTCTGCAGTTAAGATGCGGAAAGCTCAACTGCTTGAAGTGGAAGGACGACCTTACAGAGATGGACTTACTGAAATGATTGCAACTTTGTCCAAAAAAATTGATCCATCCTTTTCAAGAATATTACAAGTAGATACGTCAGGTGCAAAGCGCGAATTATTGGTAGTTGTTTCGTCAAATAAAGGACTTGCTGGATCGTTTAATGTTAGTTTGTTTCGACATTTATTGTCATTGTATCCAAGCTTTAAAAATGTTGATATTGTGACGGTCGGTTCAAAAGGAACGCAGTTTTTTAGTAGATTGAAAGATACCACTATTGTTGCAGATTTTTCCGGAGGAAATCTGATACTTGAAGCATCGGCATTATTTGATTATTTACTTGAACAATACAGTACAGGAAAATATACATCGGTATCAATTTCATACAATCAATTTGTTTCAACCTTGCGGTCTGATCAAGTAAAAAAGACACTGTTACCATTGTCTATTCTTGATGAAGAAACTGAATCAAATAAAGACAAGGAGCAGAATTTGAAAGGGTTTGATCTGATTATTGAACCATCAGCCGCAGAAATTTTGGAAGAACTTTTGAAAAGCTTTCTTGAATACACGATTCGAGGAGCAATCATAAGTAGTGAGGCAGTTGAGCACTCAATGCGCATGATGGCAATGAAAAGTGCCACCGACAATGCGGTTGAGATCATTTATCAAATGACACTTCTTGCAAATAGATTACGGCAAGAAAAAATAACAAACGAACTTTTGGATATGATTACGGCAAAAGAAAGTGTAGAAAGTAATTAACAATTGAATATTAATATTTAGTAATTTGAATACGATTATGATACAAGGAAAAGTTATATCAATCAGAGGAGTTGTCATCGATGTGCAGTTTCCCGAAGGTCAAACACCACATGTATATGATGCTCTCAAAATTGATGATAAAAATTTAGGAATAGTTACTCTCGAAGTTGAAGCAGTCTTAGGTGAAGGTCTCGTACGTTGTGTCGCTTTGAAAGATGTTTATGGCATGAAGCGAGGAGCACTTGTCGCAAATACTGGCAAACCAATCGAAGTACCGGTCGGAGAAGAAACATTAGGAAGAATTTTGAATGTTGAGGGTCAAATTGTAGATGAAGGACCTGAGATTAAGAATGCAATAAAACGTTCCATTCATCGCGGCGCTCCTGCTTTGAAAGAGCAATCAGTAAAAGAGGAAGTATTTGAAACAGGAATTAAAGTTATTGACCTTATCGCTCCTCTTGCAAAGGGAGGAAAAGCAGCAATTTTTGGTGGCGCAGGTGTCGGTAAGACCGTCACGATTCAAGAACTAATCCATAACGTAGCAAAACAGCACGAGGGCGTATCAGTATTCACCGGTGTCGGAGAACGAACACGAGAAGGAAATGATTTGTGGAATGAAATGAAAGAAACAAAAGTGCTTGGAAGTACTGTTCTTGTGTTTGGACAAATGAACGAACCACCCGGTAATCGACTTCGAGTCGCGCTTACGGGAGTCACTGAAGCAGAATATTTTCGAGATGAGAAAAAAATGGACGTGCTCCTTTTTATTGATAATATTTTCCGATTTGCACAAGCAGGCGCTGAAGTTTCAGCACTCCTTGGACGTATTCCTTCAGCAGTCGGTTATCAGCCAACGCTCGCGTCTGAGATGGCAGCACTTCAGGAACGCATCACCTCAACGAAAAAAGGATCAATCACTTCACTTCAGGCGGTATATGTACCTGCTGATGATTATACTGATCCCGCACCAGTCGCCACATTTGCCCATCTTGATGCAACAATCACACTCGAACGAGCTCTTGCAGAACAAGCATTATTTCCTGCAGTCGATCCCCTTACATCAACATCACGCGCATTATCACCAGAAATAGTCGGTGGGGAGCATTATGAGGTTGCACAACGTGTCATAAATACCCTACAACGATACAAAGATCTTCAAGATATTATTGCCATTTTAGGAATGGAAGAGCTTTCTGACGAAGATAAGCTCATTGTTGGTCGAGCGCGCAAAATACAAAGATTTTTGACGCAACCAATGTTTGTCGCAGAACCATTTACGGGACGCCCGGGAAAATATGTATCGATTGAAGAGAATGTAAAGGGATTCAAGGAAATACTTGATGGAAAACATGATGATAAATCCGAAGGATCGTTTTATATGGTAGGAGGAATTGAAGAAGTAAAGTAATATGTTACATCTTAAAATCATTACGCCAAAAAAGCTCGTCTACGAAGAAGAGGTTAATGCGGTGATTGTACCGACAGTTGCTGGCGAGATTACGATTCTTCCAAAGCATGCTGATCTTCTTTCTCTTCTTAAAGAAGGCGTTATTACCATAAAAAAAGAAAAAGAAATGGAATATCTTTCGGTTGGTGGTGGATATCTTGAAACTGATGGAAAAACCATACATATATTAGTCTCTCGCGCATATGGGCAGGATGAAATCAATGAAGATCGGACAAAAGAAGCAATGCTTCGTGCACAAAAAATACTAACTGATACGAAGGATAAACAAGAACGTGATGAAGCATTACGGTCAATGAAACGCTCCGTTGTTGACATGAAACTCCTAAGTAAAATTCGGAGAAGGAAGTCTTCGTAATTTTGTTATACTACGGGAATACCAATACATTCATGAAAGTAATACTGTTTCCCAAGGTTTGTAATTGAATTAATTTAAAGTTGAAACTATTTTATGGCTCTTATTGTTGTAGAATCACCGACAAAAGCACGAACCTTTAACCGAATCTTAAAAATAAAAAATCTTTCAGATAAATATTTTGTATTTGCAACGGTTGGACATTTTCGAGATCTTCCATCGGCACATATTGCGGTTGACTTTGATAAAAAATACCAACCAGAATATGAAATTATGGAGCGAAAGATGAAAATGGTAGATAAGCTTAAGGAGCTTGCAAAAGAGCATGATAAAATTATTCTTGCGACAGATTTGGACCGAGAAGGAGAATCAATTTCATACCATGTGGCATATATTCTGGGATTTGTTGATGAAAAGTGGCCAGATTTTGAGCTTAAGAACAAATCAAAACTTGAACGAATTGTCTTTCATGAGATTACGCCATCTGCCCTCCAAGAAGCACTGGATAATCCCTCAACCCTGCGTATTGATTTGGTAAAAGCTCAACAAGCACGACGAATTCTCGATCGTGTGGTGGGGTATAAGTTGTCTCCACTATTGTGGAAAAAAATGGGTAAAAACTGGCTTTCAGCAGGACGAGTTCAGACCGTAGCATTGCGTCTTATTGCAGAACGAGAAAAGGAAATTGAAAAATTTGCAAAAGACCCCTATTTTGAAATTACCGGTCTCTTTGAAAGTGCAGAAGAAATCTCTGCAAAACTTATCAGTCGCAATGGAGAATCGTATCAAATATCCAATAAAATCGAGCTTTTTGATGGTTCATATGAATTTAGCAAGACTTCAATCGACAAAAAACAATCGGAAGAAATTCAGGCAGAATTGAAGGACGAAACATACGCCGTTGAAAGTATTACGAAAAATGAAGTAAATCGTTTCCCTCCTCCACCATTTACCACATCTCTTCTTCAACAAGACGCGTTTCGAAAGCTGAGATTTCCTTCAAAGCTTACGATGCGCGTTGCACAATCTTTATACGAAAAAGGATTGATCACCTATCATCGCACCGATTCTTTTAACCTGTCATCAAAATATGTATTTGCGGCAAAAGATTATATTGTTTCAGCATATGGAAACAAATATGCGCTTGATAAACCTCGAGGCTATCGAACCAAATCTAAAAACGCTCAGGAAGCGCATGAGGCAATACGACCAACAAAGGCAGAGCGAACGTTGGCTTCAATGAAAAAGAAATTAGGAGCGCCAGAAAAAAAATTATATGAATTGATTTTTCAACGTGCTCTTGCAACACAGATGAAAGAAGCAACAATTAAGGAAAGTGAAATAAAAATTAAAAGTAGTAAAGGCTATGAATTTGAAACCGTTCACAAGGAAATACTGTTTGATGGATTTTTCAGAGTACTTGCGCCGGGATATGCAAAAAATAATTCAACTGCTCTCGAGCTTAAAGATTCAGGTGAAATAAGTCTTAAGAATCTTGATGTTGAAGAAAAAGAAACAAAACCACCATATCGATATAGTGAAGGATCTCTCATAAAAACAATGGAAGAGAAAGGAATTGGACGTCCTTCTACCTATTCGAGTATTATTTCTCTTATTATCGACAAACATTATGTCGAAAAAGACTTTCGGTACTTAAAACCCACAGCACTTGGTGCCTCAATGTCTGATTATCTTTCTTACTCATTTCCTGATCTGTTTGACCTTACCTTTACTGCAGAGATGGAAGACTCACTCGATCAAATCGCAGAAGGGACACAGACAATAGTAGAAACGCTTGATAAATTTTACAATCCCTTTGAAAAAGAGCTTCTCAAGGTATCAAAAGACAAATCGCTTATCGATGTTAAAGAAGATATGCTTGAAGAAAAATGTCCAAAATGTAATTCTGATTTGGTCGCACGATATGGAAAATATGGAAAATTCTATGCTTGCGTCGGCTATCCAAAGTGTAAATATATCAAACCAAATTTACGATTTGTAAAAGATTATTTTTGTTCTGACTGTAAAGGACGTCTTGTCGTAAGGTACAGTAAAACCGGAAAACGATTTTATGGGTGTGAAAATTATCCAACGTGCAAACACGTCCGATGGGCACTCAATGTCATTCCTGAAAAAAAAGATGCCATAAAAAAAGTGTCAGAAAAGAAAGATAGCGTAGTTAAGAAAACTGTTAAGAAAACAACAAAAAAAACAAAAAAGAAACCAGTTAAAAAGGCGAGTAAAAAATAACAGTATTATTTACGTTTCTCATCATTAAATCATTTAGTATAATTCTCTTATGCAAAACTTGAAATACATATTCGTTTCAGGTGGTGTCATATCTGGCATTGGAAAAGGAGTTACTACCGCTTCTCTCGCCCTTCTTCTAAAACAATCTGGCTACAAAGTCACACCGCTCAAGTTTGAGAACTATTTAAATATTGATGCGGGAACGATTAATCCAATTGAGCATGGGGACCCTTTCTTATGTGAAGATGGCACGGAGACTGATATGGACATGGGAACCTATGAAAAGTTCTTAAATGAAAATATGACCCGTGACAACTTTGTGACCATGGGACAAATATATAAAACAGTCATTGATCGAGAACGAAAATTTGAATACAAAGGTGAAGATGTCGAAGCTATTCCTCATATTACTGACGAGATTATTGATCGCATCCACAATGCGGCAAAAAAAAATGATGCTGATATCGTCATTATTGAACTTGGTGGTACCGCAGGAGAATATCAAAATGTATTTTATTATGAAGCTGCGCGAATTCTCACCCTTCGTAAGCCACAGGATGTCATACACATCCATGTAAGTTACGTGCCAACTCCTGGCCACTTGGGTGAGCCAAAAACGAAACCAACACAACTATCGGTTCGAACTTTAAACTCAATGGGTATCCAGCCAAATTTTATTGTTGCACGCTCTGAAAAAAAACTAGATAAACGACGTGCAGATAGATTTGCTCTTTTTTGCAATATGCATCCAGGAGAGATAATTTCAAATCCCGATCTTGACAATATCTACGAAATCCCTATGGTGCTCCATAAACAAGAGCTTGATAAGAAAGTTCTTGAGAAGTTGAGCCTTCCGGTACGTGCTCCTAACCTAGTAGAATGGAATGCACTTGTTGAACGCATAAACAAAAAGAAAGCTAAAACGGTTGAAATTGTTATCGCCGGAAAATATTTTGGTACAGGAGATTATCAGCTCCGAGATTCATATGCAGCGCTTTTTGATGCGATTGATCATGCAAAGTGGGAGGTAGGCGTTGAAGTGAAAACAAAATGGATTAATTCTGAAGATTTGGAGTTTGTCGACGAATCGCCAGAAGAAATAAAGAAGAAGATAGAAACTATTGTTGGTACGCCTGATGGACTCATAGTTCCTATTGGATGGGGCGAGCGTGGTGCAGAAGGTATGATTGTCGCTGCAAATTACGCTCGAGAAATGAAGATACCCTATCTCGGACTATGCTATGGCATGCAACTTGCCTGTGTTGCATTTGCACGTGGAGTAATTGGTTGGAAGGATGCAAATAGTGTCGAGATAAATCCTGATACTCAACATCCCGTAGTTCATATTATTCCATCACAGAAAGAACTTATGAAACGAAGAGCGTATGGCGGAACGATGCGACTTGGTGCATGGGAAGCAAAAGTTGAGAAAAATACCATGGCTCATGACATTTATTCAAAATACAAAGAAATTTCCGATACTGATATTACGAGCGAACGTCATCGGCACCGATATGAATTCAATGATGAATTTGCATCTGAGTTTGAGAAGCATGGACTGATCATATCAGCACGATCTGTTGTTGAACATCTTGCTGAGATCATTGAGCTCCCAAGAAGTATGCATCCCTTTTATATGGGAACGCAGGGTCATCCAGAGTACAAAAGTAGACCGATAAAACCCCATCCGCTCTTTGTTGCTTTTATTCAGGCAGCGCATGACCATTCATAATAATTAATTCTTTGCTTTTTCTTTATTTGTTGCGTATAATACATATCTTATGGCAAATGCAGTAACCTTTAATGATATATCACTTTCTATTGGCGACACGATCGCGGTAGATTATAAGATCAAAGAAGCAGACGATAAAGAACGCATCCAACAGTTTGAGGGAATTCTTATTAAAATTCGTGGTGCATCTGAACCAACACGGATGATCACGGTACGCAAGATCTCAAAGAGTGGCATTGGCGTTGAGAGAATCATTCCACTCCATTCCCCATTCATCGCTTCTATCAAAGTCATCAAGGAGTCCGAATTTAATAAAGCTCGTGCATACTTCATTAGAGATCTTTCCCTTAAGAAGACCCGACAGAAACTTTATACTACGAAAATAAGAAAATAAATTTCTTTAATTCTTCAAATGTTTCATCTGAACCTATCTTTGTCATCCTGTACTTGATTCAGGATCCAATCTCACCTACACTTATTTTGTGACGAATCAGTCAACTGGTGCGTACGGAGAACAATTAGCTTCACAATACCTTTCTTCACACGGATACCATATCATTGAACGCAATGCGAACTCTCGCTGGGGAGAACTTGATATTATAGGTGAAAAAGACAAAAAGATTGTATTTGTTGAGGTTAAGACTCGATCTGATCTTCGCATGGGAAAGCCATATGAGGCAGTGAGTTACGGAAAGCTGAAACGATTATTCCGCACCATTCAGCATTATATTCTTATTCACCATTTGGAGAAACGAAAATTTCAACTGGATGTAATCGGAATTGTATTAAATACAAACAAATCTTTGAAAGAACTCAAACATTATGAGAATGTGGGTTTATAGATAGCAATCATTTGGAAAATTTGATAAAATACTTCTTTGGAAGTGACGGCCCCATCGTCTAGCGGCCTAGGACACCAGGTTTTCATCCTGGGAATCAGGGGTTCGAATCCCCTTGGGGTCACCAATCTACAACCATATATGCTTCTTTTGCTCCGTGGAGCATTGAATTCCTCCTTCATGAACGATATAATACTTTCAGAATAGGATCACAGACAACTAATGCATGTTGTTATTGTGATCAATTCAATTTTCTTGCACGTTTATAATAAGTGGTTTTTGTCCTCAGGAAGATTGTGCTAATGAGCTGATAAATCTTTTATCATCTGATCTGGCACAATCTTCACTTCGATTATTGATCTATGATAATCGGCACCGCGGGCGATCTCGCGGTAGAGGACGAAAGTGGAGAATAGTCAAGGAGGTTTCTGATGGCGAACAAAGTCAAAGTTGAGCAACTTCAAGTCGGAACCGTTTATCACTACGGAATGAGTGTTATTCAGAGTGCTAAACTACGTTTCGATGGCGTAAACGTAAAATTTTTCCTGTGGGTAATACCCTACGGAAGAAACTATCGTTTCTGGGATGTCGAAAACAACAAGGAAGTTGTACTCGTTGCAGCGTCTGTTAACAATTCTCTGAGAGAATTGGAGTCAGACGAGTAATCTTTACCCGGAGATCGTACTCTCCACAGACCACATTTCGTGCATTACCGCTGGGGCAACTTGAGTCAAAAACTCTTGTTGCTCCAGCATATCCTTGAAAAACAATCTTACAAACTTGCATATTAATTTATGAACTTCCTCGCACACGCCGTTTTTGCTGATGGTCCAGATGAGGTCCTTCTCGGATCTCTTGTTGGAGATTTTTTTAAACGTCCTGATATATCTCAATTCCCAGAAGCATTCATCACGGGACTTGAAGTACACAAAGAATTAGACAGACATTTTGATAGCAGTTATCCGTCAGTGACATCTAATGAGTCACTTTTTAGTTTAATAAGGCACTACAGTGCTCCAGTGATTGACGTATGCAGTGATCATATTTTGGCAAATAGATGGAAGGATATATTTGACAGTAAGATCGGTGATTTTGTTGGTATTGTGTATGAGATAGTTGGAACGCACAGATCGTATATTCCCCCTGATCGACAACGAGTAATATCTCGTATGACCGAACAAGACTGGTTGGGACAGATGAGTAGTATGGATGGACTTGAAAGTGCATTGATGCGCTTGTCACGGAGTAGTCACAGAGCAGATGTCGTCAGGGAACACATTCCTGCAATACTTGAATTAGTGCCAAGTATGGAAGAAGGAGTACTGTCAGCTCTTCCCCTTATCAGAACACACATGTGTGACTATATGCAAGATACACTTCTTCTTGATTCAGTGCGAAGATTGAGTTGGCGAGATGAAATATGTGTATCGAATGAATTTGAAGGAAGGCCACAATACAAAGAGAGATAATGGAGGAATTAGTAGTTATATTGAAATCCCAACAACCACATACTTAATAACCCGATCCTCAAGTTGAATCTTAACCAAATCGCCTACTCGACGATTCAATAATGCACCGCCAACAGGAGATCGATATGAGACCTTTTTATTCAGAGGATCTGCTTCATGAAGACCCACAATATGGAGAGTAAATTCGGCATCATTCAATTTGACCGTTACATGAGATCCAATTTCAATATACTCTGTTTGTTTTGGTACCGATACTTTCGTATGATCAATCACTTTCTTTAAAAATCGGAGACGACTATCAGTAGATCGCAGTTTTCGTTTCGCAAACGAGTACGCAGCATTTTCAGATCGATCTCCCATATCCGCCGCTTGGGTGAGCTTTTTCACGTATTCGGGGCGTTGAGCTTTCAAACCTTCGTACTCATTTGAGAGGGCGTCAAAACCATCTTGAGTCATGTAGGTAACTGTTTGTTTCATAGTGCTTAGTATAGTGGAGTAATAGATTATTGAGCAACTATTACATTTACCGTGGCAATAGATTGTTCAGTTTTTGTTGGTATTACAATTGGCGTCCCATTCACTCTGAGGTAAGTGTGCTTATCTGAAGAATGATTTTGGACTTGAGCCCAGACCGAAAGTAGATCTCGCACAACTGATAGATCAAGTTCTTCCGTTTCAGAGGCTACTAGAGTTGCAGTGGAGATTGATTTAAATCCAGCACGTTCTAATTCAAGTTGCATGATTGCATGAAATGAAATATTGTGTAAACATCTTTTCGCAAGTGCAGCCATGTTGTAAGCGTGATGTACTGATTCATTTTGAAACCTTGGAATTCGAATCTCTCTCATGAGGTTGTGCTCAAGTGCATCAATAAATGTAATAACCTTCGCGTAATTTGGAAAATGTTTTACTCGATCAAGTGGAAATTGTGTGTACTTCATTCTAGATTGTTTTATTGCATTAAGTAATTGTGGAGTAATCGTTCCCTGAAGAGATTGCTCAAGCATTTCTTGAGCAATCTCAAATATCTGATCATGAGTTTCGCATTTCTTACCATCAAATATTTCCGAAACTACACTACTCTGTTCTTCAGTCCAGCTGGTATAACCTGGAGTTGCAAGCCCAGTACCTTGGCCTGTTGGAATTCCGTAGTATTCAAAACTTGCGGTAAAATCTTGACCTACCACAAGCTTTGAGTTCTTCCTTCGTATTGTAGATAGTACTTTTGATAGAGATTCGGGTGGTAAGCAATCTAGAGTATTCCATGCGGCAATTACTGGGAAAGGTGGAATTTCTTCTCCATCTAAAATATCAAGGATATCACCAGTATAAAATGTTGAGTCAGGAAGTCTTTGAGCAGCCGTTGCTAAAGAGGCGCTTGATATATCAAGGCCAGACATTTGTTGCTGATCTAATCCAGATAACTGCATATCTTGACCAGTTCCAGCACCCAAAAAGAGAACTTTTGAAGATCCAATTTGCTGACGTGCAACAATCCTGTGCAAATTTCCTAAAGGAAAATTATACGGCTCTCTTTCCTTTTCAAACATCAGGTAATGTTCAGGTTTATAAAGTTGTTTTTGCCAATATGATTTTCTTTCCGATGACATACTAAATTATACTATAAGATATGACTAATACCTAAATGGAAAGTATGGTTTAAAAAGAGTAGTAATGTAAAAATACGATTTTGACTACCAGAACAAATAAGACGATGTTTGTTCCTGCTAAATTATCATTATTTGGTATAAAATATACATAAAATGATCGTACTTACCGCATATATCATCTTTATTTCAGACAACATTCTTCGTGAAGTGATCCGATTCAAAAATAAAGCACCCGTATTCAATAAAGGATCACATGATCAATACAGTTCCTACTTAACTGCGTTATTTATTTACATTGTTGTACTTCTTCCATTCTTCCCGTTTTCGAAAGAGGGTCAGATAATAAATACGTATCTTCGTATTTTTGGATTGTTGATTTCATTTGTGGGATTGCTCATACATCTGCATTCACTTAAAATTTTGGGTAAATATTACACTGGCATGCTGAAAGTCAGTACCGAACAAAATATAGTTAAAAATGGATTATACAAATGGATTCGGCATCCGGGATATCTTGGCATGATGCTTCTCAGTATTGGGTTTAGTATAGCCATTGGTCATGTGTTTATTGTTCTTTTAACAAGTAGTTTATATATTTTGATTTACGGATATAGGATTTATGTTGAAGAAAAAATGTTGACTGAGCATTTTGGAGTAGAATATATAAAATATATGAAGCAAACAAAAAGACTGATTCCGTTTCTTTTCTAGCTCCAAGTTTTTAATGAACCTCTATAATATATTTATGAAAAATCTTTTTGCAACCCAAGCACTCCAACTTCACAAAGAAAATAAAGGGAAAATATCAATTCAACTAAAAACACCGCTTGAAACGAAAGAAGAACTTTCACTGGTATACACCCCAGGAGTAGCTGAAGTATCTCGTCATCTCGCAAAACATCCAGAGGAAACGAATGACTACACATGGCGCGGGCGATGTGTCGCCGTGATCTCAGATGGTTCTGCGGTACTTGGGCTGGGAAATATTGGTCCAAATGGCGCTTATCCGGTGATGGAAGGCAAGTGCGCCTTATTTAAACGATTTTCAGGGCTTGACGCGGTACCAATTCTTCTGAGTACCCAAGATCCGGATGAAATTATTGAAACAATTACACGTATAGCTCCTAGTTTTGGAGCAATCAATCTCGAAGATATCTCAGCGCCTCGGTGTTTTTACATTGAAGAACAGCTCAAAAAGAATTTGAGTATTCCGGTAATTCATGATGATCAATGGGGGACTGCAGTGGTGGTATATGCCGGTCTTTTGAACGCCTGTAAAGTGATGGGGAGAACTTTGACAAACTTAAAAATTGTCGTGAATGGTGTCGGAGCCGCAGGAACCGCAATAATTAAAATTCTTCATCATAATAATGCCAAAAATATTATTGCCTGTGATAGTAATGGAATAATTCACTCAAATCGTGAAGGGAATTCTGAGCATAAGACATATATTGCTTCGATCACCAATCCAACTAAGGCATATGGAGTTTTGGAGAATGCTATTCAAAATGCAGATATTCTCATCGGTGTTTCAAAGGCGGGTCTTTTTACCGAGGCAATGATCCGCTCTATGAATCCAGAGCCGATTGTATTTGCGTTGGCAAATCCAAATCCTGAGATTATGCCTGATGATGCAAAGGCTGCTGGTGTAGCAGTAATTGCGACCGGTAGATCTGATTTCCCAAATCAGGTAAATAATGCGCTTGGATTTCCTGGGATTTTTAAAGGACTTTTGGATGCTCAGGTCAAAGAAGTGACACTTGAAATGCTTACAAATGCTGCAATAAGTCTCTCAGAAGTCATTGAAAATCCAACTGTAAATAATATTATTCCATCCGTATTTGATCCGAAAGTTGTTCCGTCAATTGCTACAAATATCATAAAAAGCTGACACAATAATCTTTACGTAATTACTCAACATCATCTATTGCATTATTAACATTATTCATTTACAATAATTTTATGTCAAAAACCGATACACCTACTAACCCAGAAAATGAAGTTTGCCCAAAATGCGGATCACCGTTAAGTCCCGTTGAAGAAACGCCCAATGGAAAGCAACTCCAGCGTTGCTCAACAGGATCATGGAATGCTGAAGAGAAAAAAGTTGAAGGATGCGAATATGTGAAATGGATTCAACCGGAACCAGAAGTACTCGATGAAAAGTGCCCAAAATGTGCAGCACCACTTATTATGGCGACAACACGATTTGGCAAGAAGCTCAAAAAATGTAGCACCAGCGGTTGGGATCGTGAAAACAAAAAAGCCACCGGATGTGATTATATTCAATGGCTTACCGGTATTAAAGAGGAACTTGATGAAAAGTGTCCAGATTGTGGAGAAAAGCTCGTAATGATGACCACCAATCGAGGAAAAAAACTCAAAAAATGTAGCACCAGCGGTTGGGATCGCGATAAGAAAGAAGCAACCGGATGCAAATATGTCGAATGGGTAAATGATCGTGGACCCGCAAAATCAAATGGAGACGATAAGTTTCCTGATCATGAGATCTAGTATCTCTTGACAGAAACTTTGGAAATGAGTCATAATTACTTTTATGTCAATATTTCACAAATCACAATCAACCCATCATAAGGTTGTTACTGCTCTGTTGGTTGGCACAGGAGTGGTACTTTTTTGGAGAGGAATTTGGGGCCTTGCGGATGTTTTACTCTTTCCTGACAATTTAATAGTGAGTCATCTTGTCTCGGTATTTGTAGGGATTGGTATTCTATCGCTTACCCATTATCTCGTCAAAGAGCTCATGTAGATGGGCCGATTATGAGGGTGATCTCTCCTTTGATTTCTGCTACTTGAAGTTCGCTCGCCCTTCCTCGATGTATTTCTTCGAATTTTTTAGTAAGCTCTCGTGCAATTACAATCTGGTGGATAGGTAATACCTTCTCAATACTTTTGAGTGTTTCCTGTATTCGAAGCGGTGATTCAAATGCCACAAACACCGTTTCCGGTAAAGTTTGCTGGATTATTGGTATTTTTTCAATGAGCTTCTGAAGCTTTCTTCCTTTCTTTGGAAGAAATCCAAGAAACATAAATTGATCACTTTTGAACCCTGCATATATCAGTGCGGTAGTGACCGCGGATGGGCCAGGAACGACCGTAAATGTAATATTTTTTTGAATACACGCTTTAATCAAAATATATCCTGGATCAGAAATAAGAGGCATTCCCGCTTCAGAAATCAAACTAACGGTATTTTCACGCTCAAGCCACTTCATAATAAGAGGAAGTTTTTGCATCTCGACATCTTTATAGTACGATTCGATCTTCGGGATTTTTTGAGAGGTATCTGATGAGTATTTTCTCATCACTTCTTTGGCACGATCAATGAGATTTTTTGCAGTCCGTGTA
>Ga0210057_1000339_pt1 | contig 78657 bp, 64 predicted proteins | sample CryGeyCG2114_010_2_FD_183968 | JGI IMG/M metagenome (GOLD analysis project Ga0210057, IMG submission 183968) | Groundwater microbial communities from aquifer - Crystal Geyser CG10_big_fil_rev_8/21/14_0.10 (SPAdes) (version 2) | ecosystem: Environmental > Aquatic > Deep subsurface > Groundwater ... | reverse complement strand
TAATCATATATGCGTATCTTAACGCATCATTGTGCACTGTGATAAATCCTCTGATCCCCTTATATTTGCTTTGAATTCTCATGCCCCCATTTATTTAATGAGTGCAATATGTATGTGAACTTAGTCAGCATTTGAAAAGGGTAGATTTTGCGACTAAAATAATTTATAACTTGCAAATTGTTCGTCCGATCAAAATAAGGTTTTGATTTAGGAAGCAAAATCCGCTTTCTTCCTTTTAGAAACAAGTAGCAAAGCTAAAATCTGAGGAGAGATTTGATGCGTATTTTTGAAAAAGAAATTGCTAAGTTGTTGTAAAATCTTAGCGTAAGTTATTGGGAATTTGAGAAAAAATCTTTTTCTCCACAACAAATTTTTAAAAAATAGTTTGGATTATCCCCATTGAGAGAACAATTAGCTAATATAGAAGAACAATATATATCATCTTTTACCCATGTGGTTTTACTAGCTCCAGTGTGTTCTAATATTGATCTTGGAATGAAACCTTTTCCATAAAAAAATGGCCATCCATTTTTTTTAGGATTACACCCACCATTGTCACACTCGGGAGATTCGATGCAAAACATATCTAATTTTTTATCTTCTATTATTTTACCATTTATATCCATGAAAAGTTCTTTCGATGGGGACTTTTTAATAGGAAGAAATTCTAATTCAGCTTCTTTTTGATATTCAATTATTATCTTTTCTGCATTTGTAGATGTCTTCCGAACAGCTGTTTCTGGATTTTCGGGGGTTTCTTCTCCTATTTTAACTTCTTCAGTAAGCGGTGTATTTTTTGTTCCCAAAAAATATAAACTGCCTATCCCAGCAACTAAAACTATAATGATTATTAAAATTATTTTAGTTGAGATGAATTTCTGTTTTAAATTATTCATATATCCATAATAACATAAAATTTTATACATAGTAAATTTATCCCCACAATAAAAAACATTTTCCTCTCAACTTCTCTATAAAATCATGAAAAGACCTTTTTGATAAGCCCGCAGGCACTTGGCTTGGTCTTTTTTCCGAAAACAAGCAGTAAAGCCAAATTTTTCACTGCTCAAATTTGGCTTTGCTACTTGTTTCCCTCCTTTTATCCCCTTTCTATCCCCTCTTTTTTCCTATTATCATGATTTTTGGGATTTAATTCTTATGATAGAATACTGTATATGGAAGTTATTAAAAATAATCCTAATTTAAGAATTCCACCTCAAAACAGCGACTCAGAAAAAGCTTTATTGGGTTCAATTATGCTTCGGCCCGAAGTTATTTATGATATTTTGGATATTATTTCGGAAGAATGTTTTTATTCTGAAAAACATAAAATTGTGTTTAAAGGAATGACAGATTTATTCTCCAGAAAAGAACCGGTTGACTTACTTACCTTATCTTCCATTTTAAAAGAGCAAAACAAATTAGATCAAATCGGTGGAACAGTCTTTTTAACTGAATTAGTGGAAACAGTCCCCTCTTCTGCTAATGCCGAACACTACGCCAAGATAGTTCACAAAAAATATATGATGCGACGATTGATTGGGGCGGGAGAAGATATTTCTAATTTAGGTTATAACGAATCAGAAAATTTAGAAGATGTTTTAGATAAAGCTGAAAAAAATATTTATGCAGTCACTAGTTCTCTCATCTCTCGTTCTTTTATTAAAATTAAAGATGCTTTGGGTGAAGCTTGGGAAAGATTAGACCGTTTGCACAAGACTGATGGTAAATTGAGAGGAGTTCCTACAGGTTTTAAAGAATTAGATATTAAATTATCTGGATTTCAAAATTCTGATTTAATTATTATTGCAGCTAGGCCTTCTATGGGAAAAACTTCTTTAGCTTTAGACATTGCGAGAAAAGTGGCAATTAAAGATAATCTACCTGTTGCAATTTTTTCTTTGGAGATGAGTTCTCAACAATTGGTAGATAGAATGTTAGCCGCTGATTCGAATGTTGATGCTTGGAAATTAAGAACGGGAAAGTTAACCACTGATGAAGAATTTAATTTAATTAGAGAATCTTTAGACCACTTGTCTAAAGCCCCTATTTTTATTGATGACCAAGCTTCTAATAATATTTTAGGAATACGGTCAGTGGCTCGTAAATTAAAAAGACAGCATGGATTAAGCTTAATTATAGTAGATTATTTACAATTAATGGTGCCTACTCAATCAAGAGGTTCTGATTCTATGGTGCAACAAGTGACTGAGATTTCTCGTTCGCTTAAACATTTAGCTCGAGAATTAGATATTCCTGTGATTGCTCTCTCTCAATTAAGTCGAGCCGTAGAAAGTCGCGGGGGGCGTCCTCGTTTATCAGATTTGCGAGATTCTGGTTCTATTGAGCAGGATGCTGATGTTGTAATGTTCATCCATCGTGAAAATTTAGAAGATGGCTCTGGTAAATCAAATTTAGCTGAGATTCTGATAGAAAAACATAGAAATGGTCCGACTGGAAAAGTGGAGCTCAATTTCAACGACAAGAAAGCTACCTTTCAAAGTATTACCAAAAATGATTTTAGCGATTTTGCGATGGGAGAAGAAACTGAGCAAAGTGATGAATTTTAAAGTTAAGAAATTAGTTGTTTAGATGTTAGAGTCTTAGAAGAAAAAATCACAAAGCGATTTTTTCCTAAATACCTAAATACCTAAAAACTAAATTATGAACAGTATTGATAAATTAGCTGAATATTTTATTAAATTCCCTGGAATTGGACCAAGACAAGCGAAACGCTTTGTTCATTTCTTATTGACAAGAAATCCTGGTTTTTTACATGAATTGGCTGATCTAATTAAACAACTAAAAAAAGATGTGAAAACCTGCGAAAGTTGTTCTAGGTTTTACTCTCTTGAAAGTGCTTCTAATTTTTGTCGTATTTGTGAAAATCCCAATCGGGATGATTCTGTTTTGATGGTGGTGGCAAAAGATGCTGATTTGGAAAATATAGAGAGAATTGGAAATTATAATGGAATGTATTTTGTGTTAGGAGGACTCTTACCTATTTTGGAAAAAGAACCAGAACAAAGAATCCGAATTAAAAAACTCCTAGAACTTATCAAAAAAAAGAATGGTAGTTTGAAAGAAATAATTTTAGCTTTGAGTTTAAATCCGGAAGGAGAAAATACTCTGGAATACTTGTCCCAACAGATTAAATCAATTAGTGTTAAATCCCCCCTTAAGATAACTACTTTAGGGAGAGGTCTTTCCACCGGCACAGAATTAGAATATTTGGATGATAATACCTTCCAAAATGCTTTTAAAAACAGGAATTAAAATTCCTGTTTTTAAAAGCATTTTGGAATTATCACCCTAACGGGGGATCCCCCGTAGGGGGATAAATTTTAGATGATAAATTTTAGATTAAAAAAATTCAACACCGAGTGTTGAATTTTTTTTAGATTTGGGTAATTTTGATTTGGTCGTAAGGTTGGCGATGGCCGATTCTTTTTAGATAATTACTTTTGGATTTGAATTGGCGAATTCTAATTTTTGGTCCCCTGCCCGCTTCTACAAACTCAGCTGTGACTTTGCTTGTTAAATAAGGTGTGCCGATTTTGGTGTCTTTTTCATCATCTAACAAAAGCACTTTATCAAGAGTGATTTTGTCTCCAGTTTTATATTCTGTAGGAAATTTTTCAACCTTAATAGTCTCTCCTTCAGAGACTTTATATTGTTTTCCTCCTATTTCTACAACTGCGAATTTTGACATATTTTTTATGAGCGAAGCGAATTAAAAAATGTCATCCTGTGAAATTCGTTTTATTTTAATAAAGCGAGATTGTTTGATTTTTCTTTAAAATCAAAAAATTATTTCACTGGGACTATATTATAAACTTCCCCGCTAACTTAACTTGTTCTATTATCTTACACTATTTTGAGTTGAAATCAAGAGATTTTCTAGCACTTTTCTGTATACCGTAGTCGGAGTACGGTATGTCCCATTTTGAGAGATTATCCAAGAATTAGGGGGGTTTGGGGAGGAGGGGGCGGAAAATCTTTGATTTTTCGTCTTTTTGAAACAACCCGTTTAGGGCTGTTTGAAGCCAGGCAGGATTCGCCTACAAATAAATTTCCTAACGGAAATTTTTCGCAGGCCCGCCTCCCCAGCACCTTCGAAGAAGGTGCTGGGTCTGGCTTTCAAATCCAAACGAAAGCCAAGCCGTTGGCTTTCTCCCGGCGCACCATATAAAAAATCAAGCAAAATTGCTTGATTTTTTATATGGTGCGCCGGGTTGGATTCGAACCAACGTAGCCCGAAGGCGCGAGTTTTACAGACTCGTGTATTTGACCGCTCTACCACCGACGCAATTTATTTAGTTGATTAGCTGTTAGGGATTAGATGATTAGGAGGAATTGGCGACTAAAACAATTTACAGACCACTAAAACCCTAAATACCTAATTTCAAAAAACCTAAACCAGAACTATCTTTTTGCTATTTTTTGCTTTTTTCGTAACCGAAACAGACATCTTTTTCTTATTAACAGAAAAAGTTAATTTTTCATTTTTTACATCAATTGAAACTGAACCCCCTTGCATCATTCCATTAGAAATCATCTCTGTAGCAACAGGTGTTAAAATCTCATTTTGGATTAATCGTTTCAAGGGTCTGGCTCCGTATTGTGGATTATATCCTTTTTTAACCAAATATAAAAGAGCCCCTTTAGAAATAGTTAAAATAATATTTTTGTCTTTGAGCCTCTTTTTTATTAAATCAATTTGGATATTAACAATTTCTTGAGTAGCTTCCATTCTTAAAACATCAAAAACAATAATATCATCCAAACGATTCAAAAATTCTGGCCGAAAGTAATCTTTCAAGGAGTCTAAAACTTTCTTTTTGGTTTCTTCGTATTGTTCTTCTGTTGTATCATTGTTAAACCCAATAGTTTCCATTTTATTAATAAACTTAGACCCAATGTTTGAAGTCAAAATTATTATGGTATTTTTGAAATTGGCAACTTTACCTTTAGCATCTGTCAAAATACCATCATCTAGAACTTGCAAGAGAAGATTAAAAACTTCTGGATGAGCTTTTTCTATCTCGTCAAAAAGAATGACAGAATAAGGCCTGTGACGAACGGTTTCAGTTAAAGAACCTCCCTCTTCATGGCCAACATACCCTGGAGGAGCTCCGATTAATTTTGAGATACTATGTTTTTCCATGTATTCAGACATATCAACTCTGATTAAAGCTTTCTCGTCATTGAACATAGTTTCGGCTAATTTTTTAGTCAATTCAGTCTTCCCTACTCCTGTTGGTCCAAGGAACATAAAAGAACCAATTGGCCGATTCGGGTCAGAAATCCCCACTCGGGACCTTTTAATTGCATCAGCTATCTTACGAATAGCATCATCTTGTCCAATAACAACTTTTTTTAGGTCGTCTTCTATTCTTCCTAATTTCGCTGCCTCTTCTTCCAGCATTCGAGTAATTGGAACTCCTGTCCAACGACTTACTATATCGGCAATATCTTCGGCAGTAATTTCTTCATTAAGAATGCGTCCGGACTTTTTCAATTTTTTTAATCTATCTATATTTTCTTTTAACTCCTTTTCCGCTTTAGGAATTTCAGAATATCTTATCTCAGCAGTTCTCGCTAAATCTGCTATAATCTCACTTTGGTCTGACTCCAGTCTGAATTGTTCTAATCTTTCTTTGATACTTTTTATTTTAGATAAAATCGTTTTTTCATTATTCCATTTAACTGATAATTCAGAAGTCTTTTCTTTTAGATTAGCTATTTCTTCTTCTATCTTTTTTAGACGAGTATTGTTTTTAGGTTTGGAATCTTTTTTAAGGGCCTGTTTTTCAATTTCTAACCGTCTCACATTTCTATCAGTTTCTTCTAAAACGGGAGGTTTATCTTCTAAAGAAATTTTTAAAGATGAAGCTGACTCATCAATTAAATCAATAGCTTTATCCGGCAAAAATCTATCTGTGATATAACGACTAGATAAATTAACTGCAGCGACAATCGCTTCATCCATAATTTTAACTCCATGATACATTTCATATTTTTCCTTAAGACCTCTAAGGATAGCGACAGTGTCTTCAATTGAGGGCTCATTAACATAAACAGGTTGAAATCTTCTGGTCAAAGCTGGGTCTTTTTCAATATATCTTTGATACTCTTTTAAAGTAGTTGCCCCGATGGCTTGCAATTCGCCTCTGGCTAAAGCGGGTTTCAACATATTAGAAGCGTCCATAGATCCCTCAGCAGCCCCTGCCCCTACAATCGTATGGATTTCATCAATAAAAAGAATTATTTTACCTTCAGATTGCTGGATTTCTTTGATAATGGCTTTAAGGCGGTCTTCAAACTCTCCTCGATATTTTGTGCCGGCTACTAATAAACCCAAATCCAAAGAAACTATCTTTTTGTCCTTTAATGTTCCGGCAATATCTCCTTGAACAATTCGCAAAGCTAAACCCTCAGCAATAGCAGTTTTTCCTACCCCAGCGTCTCCAATTAAAATTGGATTATTTTTAGTTCGGCGAGATAGAATTTGAACAATTCTGCGGATTTCATTATCTCTACCGATGACTGGGTCTAATTTATTTTCATTAGCTAATTTAGTTAAATCTCTGGTAAATTTTGAGAGAGCTTTGTATTTTTTTGGTTTTTTTATATCGGTAATCTTTCCCTCTTTAATCTCTTGTAAGATTGAGAGAACATCTTCTTTCTTAATATTAAACTTTGTCATAATTTCGTGGACATCTCCTGGAATATCAAAAAGAGCGAGAAAAAGATGCTCAACCGAAACAAAATCATCGCCAAGATTTTGGGAGATAAGGGTTGTTTTTTGAAAAACTTCGGCTAATTCCGGAGTCAAAAATATTTGGTAAGAGGGGGTTAGAGTTGAAGATTTTTCGGGAGCTTCAATTAGTTCAAGCAAGGTATCAGCCAAGAGGATAATATCAACATTTAATTTTTCTAAAATAGAAATCACAACATTTTCCTCCTGTATTAAAATAGCAGTCAGGAGATGAAGATGACTTACATGATTTTGTCCTCGCTCAATAGCCAATTCGTGAGAATGACGAATAACTTCTTTAGCTTTTGTTGTAAAATTTTGAAATGGAGGCATAGTTTAGTTATTATTTGTTAGTTGTTTAGGGGTTAGGGATTAGGAGAAAAATTTGTTTTGCAAATTTTTCTCCTAATTTTCTAACTAACTAACACCTAAAAACTCTTAATACTATACTGGATTTTTGAGTTTAAGTCAATAAGGAATTAGATTCCGATTTGAGGAATTCCGGTGGCAATTTTATTGAGTTTGTCTAAATCTTGTTTGATTAGATTGATAGGAATATAAAAAGCAGATTGAGATTTGATTCCAATAATTTCGCCATCTAGGTCAATAAGCAGTCCCATTGGCAACTGAGTTTCTAAATTTGTTTCAATTTCTAAAATGACAATTTCTGATTTTTCCTCAATCGTTTTATCAGTAGAAGAGGCGACTACAGTTACCAATTTCCCTGTTTTTAAATTTGAAACAATTCCTGTCAAAGCCACATCAGACTCTTCTCCCCCGAGGGAAACCACGGATTGTCCTAATTTAAGAAGACTTGAGTCACCTAAGATAATTGGTCTAAAGACCAGTTCATTCTCATTCTCTTGAGGTTGAACGATAAGTAAAGTAATTTCATTATTGGGTAATTTTTCAAGAACGCTTAAGTTTATTTTTGAGTCATTGATTATAATAAAATAATTTCCTGTTTTTGATAAATCATTGCTGTTCATCATAATTTTCCCCTCAGCAGAAATAATGGCACCCAAACCAACAAATCGGTCTTTTTGGCTAATTATCCCTGCTTCATCTTTGGTTTCAATAGCAGTAAAAACTCTTACTAAAGATTCGGAATTATTTTTAATGGCATTAATGATAAAATCTTGATCACTAACGACAATTGTTTTGGTATTTTCAATAATAGTAGCTTTTTGTTCACCGGGAACTACTCGTTCTACTGTTTTTTCAATGACTCGATGGATAGTCTCAGTGACTACAGGAGGAGCTTGATTGACCAAAGAAACGGTCACAATGCCTGTGGCAATAGAAGTAACGAAACTGACCAAAAGAGTCAAGAGAATTATTTGTGTTTTGTTTAATTCTTCAATATCCATGGTAATGTAGTTTATAGTTAGTAGTTAGTAGTTTATAGTGGAAAAATTTGCTTCGCAAATTTTTCCTAAAACTCTAACTTCTAACGCCTAACAACTAATAACATTATAGAGGAAAAAAATTTTAAATCAAATTAAACAAATCTCTACTAAACATTTAATTAAATAGTCGATCTTATTTTTAGTAGTGGACTTACCCAGAGTAAAACGAACAGAACTTTTTCCTCGATTTTCTTCACTTCCTAAAGAATCAACCACATAAGAAGCCTTATTCGTCAGACAAGCTGACTTGGTAGAGCAAGCAATTCCCTTTCGGTCTAATTGAATTACCAAAAACTCGTTATTCTTGTTTGGGAAAAAAATATTGGCGTTATTGCAAAGGCGTTGGTTTGGACTACCGTTTAATTTTGAGCCTGGAATTTTTTTTAGTATCTCGGCAATGAAGTAATCTCTTAATTTTGTTAAGCGTTGGGATTCTTTTTCTTTTTCTTGTTCGGCTAATTCTAAGGCTTTAGCGAAACCGACAATCAAGGGAGTGTTTTCTGTCCCTGGACGAAGACCTTTTTCTTGATTACCCCCAAGAATAATGAGATTGATTTCCACTCCTCTCCCAAGAAACAATGCCCCGATGCCTTTAGGGCCGTAAATTTTTTGTGCGTCAAAACTTAGCATATCAATATTTAATTTTTGAACATCAATTGGTAAAAATAAAAGCGCTTGAGCGGCATCACTGTGGAAAATCGGAAAAGGCAGAGGTTGTGGTTGTCGTCTTTTAAAAGATTTTATTATTTTTGATATCTCAGTTACTGGTTGAATAGTCCCAATTTCGTTGTTGGCGAACATTATTGAAACTAAAACTGTTTGGGGAGTTATCAACCTTTTTAATTGTTCCAAATCAACAATCCCCTCTTGATTAATATTTAAGTAATCCACCTGAGCCCCTTTACTTTCAAAAAATTTAAAACATTGCAAAACTGAAGGGTGCTCAAAAACACTGGTGATTAGGTGCATCTCTTCAAATCGCATGCCGGTTTCTCTTAGATTGTTGAGAAAACCAAGGAGAGCCAAACTATTAGCCTCTGTTCCACCAGAAGTGAAGATTAGTTCGTTGGGTTGAGATTTAAGAATATCAGCAATTGTTTTTCTGGAATTAGTAATTGCCTTTTGGGCGGTCACTCCTTCCTCATAAATAGCTCCGGCATTACCAAAATCAATGTCCCAAAAACGATCCATGGTTTTTTTAACTTCAGACCTTAAAGGAGTGGCAGCAGCATGATCCAGATAAATTCGTCCTCGTCCAAACAAATTTGTTTTAAAGTTTTTCATTATTTTAAGTTTACTCCTGTTTTTTTAAATTGCAAAAAAGCTCTCGTGGTGTATAATTTCAGGCATAATGACTTTTACTATAGAAGAAATAGCGTTGTATATCTTGGTTGGAATAAATATTCTCTTTGTTTTATGGCTTACCCGTTTAGAATTAAAAAGTAAGGATATTAAAATTCTAAAAGAGAAAGGTAGTTTAAGAAATAAAATTATTTCTATTGATGATAAAATTGAAAATTTACATCAATTTGAAAATAGAACAATAGATAAATTTAATCTCTTAGAAGATAAATTAGAAAACAGTCTTCAGAATTTAGAGGTTATTCGATTTAATCCTTTTAAAGACAATGGGGTTGGTGGGGACCAAAGTTTTGTGGCTACTTTTGTGAATAAAAAAGGTAATGGAGTAGTAATCTCCAGTTTATACGCTCGAGATAATGTTCGTGTCTTTGCTAAACCTATAAAAGACTGGCAATCAAAATATGAGTTATCTGAAGAGGAAATTTCAGCTTTAGAGAAAACGAGAACTCGCGCTTAAGCAAATTAGTATGATTAAAAAAAAAGAGGAAAACTTAATAGAAAGACCTCCCGTAGTCGTTATTATGGGCCATATTGACCATGGGAAATCTACTCTTCTAGATTTTATTCGGAAAACTAATGTTGTTGAGGGAGAAGCTGGAAGTATTACTCAACACATCTCCGCCTATGAAGTTGTTTATGAGAAAAGAAAAATTACCTTTATTGATACTCCTGGGCATGCCGCTTTTTGTAATGTTCGCTCTACGGGGGCTTGTATTGCCGATATTGCTATCTTAATTGTTTCAGCAGAAGACGGTGTTAAACCTCAAACAATTGAAGCTTACAAAAGTATCAAAGAAACTGAAATTCCTTTTATTGTTGCAATCAATAAAATTGATAAACCTAATGCGAATATTGAAAAAGTAAAGCAGGAGCTGATGGAAAATGAAATTTTTCTTGAAGGGTTGGGGGGAGATATTCCCTTTAATACAATTTCTGCGAAAACGGGGCAAGGGATTCCGGAACTTTTAAATACTATTTTTTTGGTAGCGGAAATGGAGGAATTAAGAGGCGACAAAAGTAACTTGGCTAACGGTCTTGTCCTCGAATCAAAAATAGACACTCAAAAAGGAACCGAGATAGTTGTTGTAATAAAAAACGGAACTTTAAAAAAAGGCAATTTTATTTTGATAGATGGGAAAGTTAGCCCAATTAGAAGGTTGGAAGATTTTTCTGGGAATCTTATTGATAAAGCTACTTTTTCTAGCCCTGTTAGACTGATTGGAATTAGCGGAGTCCCAGAGGCAGGCACTTTTTTTAGCACTTTTTCTTCTAAAAAAGAAGCTGAAATGGCAGCGAATGATTCAAAAAAAGAAAATGTAATACCGAAAAAGACAACTGCTAATAAAGCATCTTTGGAGGAGGGTAAGACAAGAATTTCTATAATCATTAAAGCTGATGTTTTTGGTTCAATTGATGCTATTCAACAAGAAATAGAAAAGATAGAGCAAACAAGAGCAGATATTCAGGTTATTTCCGCAGGAGTGGGCGATATCAATGAAAATGATATAAAAACAACAGGAAGTAAAGAAAATACATTAATTGTTGGTTTTAATGTTAAAGTCAGCCAGCACATAAAAGATTTAGCGAAAAGACAAGGGATTAAGGTTTTTGTGGTTGATGTAATTTATAAATTAACAGAGTGGTTGGAAGAAAATATAAAAAATTTAATTCCTAAAATTAAAGTTGAAGAAAAGATTGGTTTGGCTAAAATTATTAGGGTTTTCAGTAAAACAAAAACTAATCAAATTGTTGGTGGTAAAGTAAAAGAAGGAAAATTAATCTTATCTGCTGAAGTTAAAATCTTAAGGAGGGATTTTGAAATTGGGAGAGGAGTTATTATCGGTATCCAAAGTCAAAAAATTCAAACTAAAGAAGTGAACGAAGGTGACGAGTTTGGTATGGAAGTGAAATCAAAAATTGATATTGCCCCAGGAGATATTTTAGAAGCATTTAAAATAGTTGAGAAATAATAAAATAGTTTGTAGTTGTTAGGTTATAGTTGTTAGTGAAATTTGCTTCGCAAATTTCACCCTATAAACTAATAACTATAAACTAATAACTAATCCATGACTTTAAGACAAGAAAAAGTAAGAGAGAATATAAAAAATTTAGTGGCTCAGTTTCTGGGAAGAGAATCAAATCGAACTTCTCTGATTACAGTGACAAGAGCTGATCTTTCAAAAGACCTCAAAAAATCAACGATTTTTATAACTGTTTTTCCAGATTCAAGTGAAAAGTCAGCTTTAGATTTTGTTAAACGACAAAGAAGTGATATTAGAAGTTTTATTCAATCAAAATTGAAAATGAAGACTACCCCCTTTCTTGACTTTGCAATAGACCAAGGAGAAAAAAACCGCCAAAGAATTGACGAATTGTCTTTGGGTTTGTAAACTATAAAAGGTATCTTTAGTGAAAAGGTCTAGTGGCGAAGTGGGAACGCTGGGGTCTGCAAAACCTCCATGAGCCGGTTCGATTCCGGCCTAGGCCTCTGGTATTTTGTTTTTTGACAATAATGGTATACATATGCACACGTGTGTTTGTATCTGTGTACTAAAAGATATATCATTAATACAATGCTAACAAAAAAGAAAAAATGGACCGAAAAAAATTTGAGGGAAGCTGTTAAGGATTCAACTAGTGTCAGACAGGTTTTAAAAAAGATTGGCCTAATTGAAGCTGGAGGGAATTATGCCCAAATTAAAAAATATTTAGTTTTTTATAAAATAGATACCAAACATTTTAAAGGGAAAGGTTGGAACAAGGGAATGAAAGGTATGGGAACCCCCCTCATACCTCTAAGAGATATTCTGATAAAAAACAGCAGTTATCAAAGTTATAAATTAAAAAAACGTTTATTTGAAAAAGGAATAAGACAACAAAAATGCGAAAGATGCGGCTGGGCAGAAAAATCAAAGGATGGTAGAATCCCTGTAGAATTAGACCACATTAATGGTGATGGAAAAGACAATCGTCTAGAAAATTTAAGAGTTCTTTGCCCTAATTGTCATAGTTTACAATCAACACACAGAGGATTAAATCAAAAAAGAAAAAAATAGAAAATGCCTGGGTGGCGGAATTGGTATACGCGCAGCACTTAAAATGCTGTCCGTTATGCGGATGCGGGTTCGACTCCCGCCCCAGGCACACATTTTTTGAGAATCTATGAAAAAGACCAATAACAAATATATCGGAGTTTTTGATTCCGGCTTTGGTGGTTTAGATATATTAAAAACCATAACAAAAAAACTCCCCAATTATGATTACATTTATTTGGGAGATACAGCCAGGACTCCCTATGGAACAAGATCTAAAGAAATTATCTACGAATTTACCAAACAAGCAGTAGATTTTTTATTTGAAAGTAATTGTGAAATAATAATTTTAGCCTGCAACACAGCTTCAAGTGATGCTCTTAAAAAAATTCAACAAGAATATTTACCTAAATATTACCCAAATAAAAAAGTTTTAGGTGTTTTAATTCCAACAGCCGAAGAAGCAATCACAAAAACAAATAATAACAAAGTTGGTGTTATTGCTACAGAAGGAACTATAAAATCAGAATCCTTCAAAAAAGAATTATTAAAGCTAAACCCAAAAATAAAAGTCTTCCAAAAAGCCTGTCCTTTACTAGTTCCAATAGTAGAAGCCGGAGAACAAAACTCAAATTTTACTGAAACAATATTAACTAAATACTTAAAACCTTTAATAAAACAAAGGATCGATACTTTAATTTTAGGCTGTACACATTACGGAATTTTAGAAGGAAAAATAAAAAAAATTGTTGGAAAACAAATCATTGTCTTATCTGAGGCAAAAATCATACCAAAAAAATTAGAGATTTACCTAAAAAAACATTCTGACATAGAGAAAAAACTTGGTAAAAATAAAAAAAGAGTTTTTTATTCAACTGATCTCACTGATAAATTTACAAGATTAGGGAGTAAATTTTTTGGCAATAAAATAAAAGCCAAAAAAATAATCCTCAAATAACTTGAAATCAAAGACAAATAAATATAAGATAGATGTTAATTGTAAAAAAACCGCCCATAGCTTAGCTGGTAAAGCAATCGGCTCTTAACCGAAAGACCGTAGGTTCGAATCCTACTGGGCGGACAAATGTAGCAAAGCGGAATTTGTCCGCCCAGAGAAAGCCAACTGCTTGGCTTTCGTTAGGATTTGAAAGCCGGAATATGTTGCGACTGAAAGGAGCAACAATGAGGTGGGGTCGCAAACACTTAGGATTTTGAAGCCCGCAGGGCGAACAAAATCATTAGTGATTTGTGTGCGAATCCTACTGGGCGGACAGACAGTAGCTCAGGTGATGGAGATTGAAGCGACATTTAGGAGCTTCAATGGCTCTTAACCGGCAGGTCATAGGTTCGAATCCTATCGGGCGGACAATATGTAGGATATTATAAAGAGATAAAAATTTGTTTTTTGCTCTTGATTATAATCATAATATCCTATATAATTGCGCCATGTCACAAGAAAGATTAATTAAAATGGCTTGTCAGGATTGTAAAAGAATCAATTATTGGACAAGTAAAAATAAGAAGTTAGTTGAACGAAAATTAGAGTTCAAGAAATTTTGTAAATGGTGCCAGAAACATGTAAGTCACAAAGAAACGAAAAAATAAAAATACTGCGACTAAAAGCAGTATTTTTTATTTTAGATAGTAAGTTGACAGAAAATAAAGAATATTCATTTTAGAGGGTTTAAATGTTTATCTCCCTACTAAAATGAATATTCTTTGTTTTCGTTTTTAATTTTTTAATATATAATGCCTATATGGGTCTATCGGTTAACTGGTAAACCACTGGTCTCCAAAACCAGGACTGCAGGTTCGAGTCCTGCTAGACCCGCCGATGAATACTCAAACTAAATTATCCAATATAAATTTTTCTTCTTATATAATTAATGCTTCCGGAGTAAAGGACACTACTTTTAAAGAATTAAAAATGTTGGCTGAAAGTAGCTCTGGAGCTGTCGTAATGAAAACTTGCACTCTTGAGGCAAGAGACGGAAATCCAAATCCTCGTTGTGTTGCTACTCCCCTTGGTCTAATCCAAAGTATGGGTTGGCCCAATTTAGGCTATAAGGAATACATTAAATTCGCAGAAAAACTAAAAGCAAAATATTCTAAACCAATTATTGCGAGTGTCGGTGGTTTTTCGTTAGAAGATTACAAAATAATAGTTGGAGCTTTTCAAAAAAGTAAAGTTGATTTAATTGAAATTAGTTTATCCTGCCCTAATTTAGACAACCATCCTCAAATCGGCTACGATTTTGAAGAAACAGACAGATTATTATCACAATTAGTTAATTTAGGAGAAAAACCAATTGGTCTAAAATTACCGGCTTATCTTGATTTTGCTTTACAAGAAAAGATGGCAGAAATAATTAAAAAACATAAAATATCTTTTATTACTTGTATTAACTCTTTGGGAAATAGTTTAATAATTGATTCTCAATCAGAAAAACCAATAATTAAACCCAAAAAAGGCAGAGGCGGATTGTCAGGAGATTATATAAAACCAATTGCTTTAGGCAATGTTCAAGGTTTTTATAATCTCTTAAAAGATAAAGTTTTTATTTTTGGCGTTGGTGGTATCAAAACAGGAGAAGATGTTTTTGAATTTCTCTTGGCTGGAGCAGATGCCGTTCAGCTTGGGACAACTTTTGAAAAAGAAGGAGTTGCTTGTTTTCAAAGGATCAATGAAGAATTAATGGAGATTTTACAAAAAAGGGGATATAAAAATGTGAAAGAAGTTAGAGGTCAGTTAAAATTTCTATAAAATTATAAAAATAACCTCACCACCCGAATATCCTCAAACGAATAACCAACTCCTAAGATTCTTTTAACCGGAGTTAATTTATCTCCTTTAGTTTTTTTCCACGCTTTCATTATCTTATCAAAATCTTTAATATCATCTTTTAAGTAGTTCAAATTTGCTCGTCCAGTCCCCTTCTCTTCCACTAATTTTTCCAAGTGATTGATGATTGTTGATTCTGTCATCCCTCTTTCTCTCGCCATATCCCCAATAGTCATTTCCTGCGAGACTAATTGCTTAGTCAAATCATAAGTGGAAATTTTTTCTTCAATCGGTATATCAACTACAGCTTGGTTTAAAAAATCTTTTTGTAAGTTACCTTTTCTATCTTTCGGGGTTATTTTTAGTTGCCTGACAACCCGTTCAGATTTTTCTCTTAATTCTCGGTCAAAGGTCAAAATATTCTCATCTACCTGCAAAGCCATACTGTTTATCCCCTTTAAATACAGACCCTCTAAAGACCTAACCCGAGATAAGGCCACATAACCCATTCCAGCCACAAAAGACTTTGAAAGATCAATTTCAGCCGCATCTAAGCTCATTCCTTGACTCTTATGAACAGTGATAGCCCAAGCCAACCGAAGCGGAATTTGGGTAATTTTAGCTTTGACTACTCCCTCTTCTTCTATATGCCAAGTCTCATAATCTACGATTATTTCTTTTCCGCTATAAGTTCTGATAATGGGCAGATTTCCATCAAAATCTACCACTGTTCCCAAGGTTCCATTAACATAACCGGCTTCAAAATTATTTTTAACAAACATCACAATGGCGTCTTTTTTCAAATGTAATTCCTCCATCGCTAAACAACTTTTTTTTAAACTCTCAGCTAATTTTTTTGGACCAGTAAATCGCATCTGGTAAATTTTTGGAAAACCACTAATCTTGTCTAATTCCTGCAAATTTAATTGGTCCACTTCCCTATTGTGCGTATACAATTTTGTCGGAATAATTTTACCTCGTTTGACTGATTGCCGTTGTTGCAATAATTCTTGAGTTCTCTCACTAATTTCATTTTGTCGGATATCACTTAAAACACTTAACAAGTCATCAGTTAATGCCTGCCGATATTGTTCACTGAGATAACAAATTTGTAAATCCATATTTTCCCAAATTTCAGCTTGATAGGCAAAGTTAACTTCTCTTTGTCCGACCGTAGGTTTAGGAAAATCACCTCGATTAATCGGAGGTAATTGGAAAAAATCACCACACAAAACAACTTGCATACCACCAAAAGGAGCAGTGGACTGTTTGAAGGCCCGACAAATTCTGTCCACCGCATCTAACTGGAAGCTGTGCAGCATCGAAATTTCATCAATTACCAAAACTTGAGTATATTTAAATTTTTTCTTGAGATAATTTTTGGTTAATAACTTTTCAATCTCATGCTCTGATAAATTATCCTTCACCCCCAAACCTGACCAAGAGTGAATTGTGATTCCATTAAGATGAGTAGAAGCAATGCCAGTGGAGGCCGTTACTCCCACGGGAACTTTTTTTTCTTTTAAAAAATCAATATACTGATTTAAAACATAAGTTTTTCCACTTCCCGCCGGACCGGTTAAAAAAACATTCTTCCCCATTTTTAAAATTTCTAAAACTTCTGTTTGCTTCATTATAGATTGTTTTAACTAATTTTTGAGTTTACGATAAAATTTATTTAAAAAATCTTAACCCCTCACTCAGAAAAGCATTATAAATTAAAATTTATATAAAACCTTCCATTCTTTTCTTATTTTCAACACTACCTATCCTTCACTTTTTTGTTGTTGATGACAATCAACAATGCTTTTCTGGGTGAGGAGTAATTATTTTTATAGTCGTGACCACCTTAAAAATATATTACATTTCTTCAACAGTTTCAATTCCCAACAATCCCAATCCGTTTTTTAGAACTTGAGCTGTCCCTTCTGCCAAAGCTAAACGAGTTTCTTTTTCTTCGTTTGATACATCTAAAACAGGACAATTAGCATAAAAAGAATTAAATCTTTGCGCCAACTCAAAAAGATAAACACAAAGGAGATGTGGAGCTGTTTCTATCCCTGCTCTGTAAGCTATTGATGGATAACGAGCCAACCATTTCAACAGATTCTCTTCATAAACATCTATTTTTGGATAACTTAGCCCTCCAAGGGCTAAGTCTTTTTTAATGTTATTTGATTTTCGGAGGAGAGCTTTCGCTCTCACGAAAGCATAGAGAATATAGGGTCCTGAATATCCCTCAAAATCAATAAACTTTTTAGGATCATAATTTACATCTTTATTAAAATCATGAGAAAGAATTAAAAATTTAATTCCAGCTAAAGCCACTACCCGGGCAATCTTTTCTTTTTTCCCTTCATCATAGTCTTTCAATTCTGCAATTTTAGTCCTAGCTACTTCTAAAGATTCTTCCAGAATATCAGTTCCTTTTATATTTTTTCCACTTCTGGAACTGGTCTTTTTTCCATCCATCAACAACCACCCAAAATGAACATGAAAATATTTATCTTTAAATTTATTATCAAGAGTTTCTAAAATTTTTATGACGGCTTTAAAATAGTCTTTTTGTTCTATTGCGGTTAAGGTAATGTTTAAATATAAATCTGGATAGTCTTGAAATTTTTGGAAACCTAAAGCCAAATCTTTAGCTACATAAGTTGGATTGCCTTCATTAGTTTGTACTACCCAGATATTCAGACCTTCTTTTTCACCATCATAAATAATAGCTCCCTGACTCTTTGTAAAAATTCCACCTTTATTTTTATCTACAATTTTTTTAGCTTCTGCAAAAACCTGACTTTCTGAATATTGTTTATCATAAACCACTCCTAAATCAGAAAAAATGGCTGTTTGGTGTTCTAAACTCCAAATCTTTATTTTTTCATACAGTTTTGTAGCTTCTGTTTTAACTCCATTATAAATATCTAAATTTATTTTTCTAATTTCCTCTTCATTCTTATCAAAATTTTCTGTAGCAAAGACATAAGCATCAGCAATAAACTCCATTTTTTTATGCTTCTCCCAAATCTCAAAATCTTCTGGTAAACCTTTCTGGAGTACTCCCCAAGTACACTTGGTAGTATGCATTCCAATATCACCGTAATAATTTGTCTTAATAACCCTGTAACCTAAATTTTCAATCAGTTTGCAAACAGATAATCCGGAGATAGTGCCCTTAATATGCCCGACGGTAAAAGCTTTATGGGTATTGGGTTGTCCAAATTCCACCATCACTTCTCTGTCGTTCTTTTTTAATTTTCCGTAATTGTCTTTTTCAGTTAAAATTTTTCCTAATTCTTTTAAATAAAAAACTTTCTTTAATTTAAAATTAATAAAACCAGGAGCGACTGCCTCAGCACTTTCCAAAAAATCAGATTTATCAATTTTCCCAACGATCTCTTGAGCAATTTCTAAAGGATTTCTTTTTGTAATTCCAGCCAAAGCCATAGCGACATTAGTAGCATAATCCCCATAAGATTCTTCTTTTGGTCTTTCAATTGAAAATGATTTTTTGTAATGATAACCTTCTATTGCATCTCTTATTGCCCGAATTAACAAAACTTCCTCTAAGGGTTGAACTGCGTCTTTTATTTCCTTTAATTTATCTTGTAAATTCATACCAATTATAATAGCATAAATTTAAGTTGATATGAAAAGATTTATAAAAACAACAGAAGCCTTCACCTGTGAGAACTGTGGAATTGAAGTAGTTGGAAATGGCTATACTAACCACTGCCCCCTTTGTCTTTGGAGTAAACATGTAGATATCAACCCTGGAGACAGAGCTTCCGACTGCCAAGGATTAATGGAACCAATTGCTTTAGAAAACAAAAACGGTGAACAAGTTATTGTTCACCGCTGTGTCAGTTGTGGCTTTCAAAAAAGAAACAAAGTAGCTGAAAACGATTCATTTGATGAGTTGCTGAAAATTATTTAAATAAAATCGGAATTTCTAAAGCATTATCATGTTCCGGCAAACCAGAAGGGTTATCTTTTTTTAAGATAAGAGCTCCTCTATTACTATAGTCTGGTTTAATAAATTCTAAAGTAGCAGTAAACGGGACAAATTCTTCTGTCATCCAATTCTCTTGAGCTGTGGCGTAACCTTCCGCAATAATTAAACCATCCCAATTAACAAGAGACACAGGAAAGGTCGCTTCAAAAAACCAAGTTCCACGAGCCTGCCCAGTCACAGTTAGAGGACTTAGTATTTCTTCATTCGGCATTGGGCTGGTTAACTGAATTAAATCCTGAACCTCAAGGGTATTTCCAATACCCTCTACAAAATTTTCTCCACTCTGAGCGTCTCGACATTGTCTTGGATATAATTCCATAACAGGATTGCCTGCTTTTACACAAGAATTAAAATCATCAACGATAGCCGTCTGATTAGAAAAACGACATACTCCTATACACTGCGCAGTACAAGCAACAAAAGGATCATTGTTATGTCGACAGCTAGATTCACATTCACTATAAAGGCCCTGTTGACCTTCGCACCAGAGCTTATCGACTTGTTCACATTCTTGTTGTTCTGCTAACCAGCTACCTTCATTTACTTCGCAAGAATCTGCAATTTGATTAAAAACATTCAAATTCCCCTCTATACCACAAGATAGGTCTGGTTTTCCAGTAGTTGGGTTTCCCTGCTTTATCCATTCTCCCCCCTGACAAACCCACTTATCCCCATTTCCTCTCAAGATAAGAAATAAAGAAACAACAATGACCAAGGCTAATATAATTAAACTTATTTTTTTCATATAATTTCTATGATACTAATTATTTTATTAAAGGTAGATTATTCTTCTTCCACTCTAAAATACCATCTTTCATATCTTTAACATCTTTAAAATCCAAGGTGGTTAAAATATTAAAGATAATCTGACTCCGTGAACCATTTCGGCAATAAACAACGACAGGTTGATTTTTCCTTTTAGTTAAACCAATAGTTTCTATGTCTTTTAAAAAATCCTCTGATAAATTAAGTAAAATAGATCCCTCAATGTGGCCAGTTTTATATTCTGTTGGAGTTCTCACATCCAATAACATAAATTTTTCCTTTTTCTTTACTTTTTTATATAAATCGCCAACTGAAATAAATTCGTTATTCTCTTCTTTTTTCATAACCTTATTATACCACAGATTTCCTTTTTTTGTTTTCTTTTCTGTTGAAAATCACCGATAAAGATAATTTGAGTTTTAATTTCACTAAATATAGAATTAGTGGTATAATTGTTCAGATGAATGGAATGAAATCATTTTTTATAAATATTTGGACTCTTTATTCAATAATTTTTTTAATTATCGGTTCTTCAGTTTTTTCCATTTACTATTTAGCCAAAATTGGAAATGAAAACTTGGTAAGAATAGAGGAAAATATTTCATCAATTAATTCTGATATAAAATCCATAGCAGAAAATTTAGCTTCCACCACAGAGAGATTGCAAGATAATATAACTAAAACCTATAGTGACTTGTCAGTCGCTTTGGGTGATGAAAAAAAGAATGTCAGTGAGATAGAAGCTTTGTTAGGAATCTACAAACAAGAAGTGGGAGACATCACAGGGACAGTTACTAATCTTGAAAAATTAAGTAAAACCGACCCAGAATTATTACAAAAATACTCTAAGGTGTTCTTTTTGAATGAACATTATGCCCCAGCCCGTTTAACCGAAATTCCTGATAACTATGAATATCTTGAGACAAAACATTCTAAAATAGATTCGCAGGTTTGGCCTTATTTAGAAAAGATGTTAAAAGCTTCCCTTCAGACTAATTTAGAAATTTATGTTTATTCCGCTTATCGTTCTTTTGATGAACAAAATGCTCTTAAGGGTTTGTATGCCATTACCTATGGAGAAGGCACCGCTAATCAATTTTCAGCTGACCAAGGATATTCCGAACACCAATTAGGCACTGCCGTTGATTTGATTACAACGGGAATTGGTGGAACTTTGGAGGGATTTGAACAGACAACGGCTTATCAATGGTTGCTTAATAATGCTTACAAATATGGTTTTGTCTTGTCTTATCCTAACAACAATAGTTACTATATCTTTGAACCTTGGCACTGGCGCTTTGTGGGAGTTAAATTAGCGACTGATTTACACAGTAGTGGAAAATATTTTTATGATTTGGATCAACGAGACATTGATGAGTATTTAATTGATTTGTTTGAGTAAAAAAGAAGATTGATCTAACCAACATTTGTCGTTTTGTCAAACAATCACTTATTTTTATAATAATCATCTTTAAATTTATCAGGTTCTCCTAGAGTATTGTAATCAATCAAAATTTCGTCTCCTTCTTTTATATCTTTTGAAGCATAAAAACCGTAATCTTTATGATGAGTAGCATTAAAATTTGTAGAATGATTGATATACCAGCCAACAGGCATGCACCCAAAATCCTTAGGGCAAACTAAATAATCATTTTGTTCAATACAATAATCAAAAAATCTTCGTGGAACTTTATTTTTCTTTCTAACACAATCACCTTGTTTTCCATCTTTTCCAAACAGCCTTAATTGAGTGCCTTTCATAATATCATGAGTAACAAAAACACCCACCCCATATTTTGATGGCTTTAATACAAAAGAAAATTCATTTGTAGTTTTATTGGTCACTTTATGTTACCGGGTAGGGACTCGAACCCCAATTCTTTGGACCAAAACCAAATGTCCTACCATTAGACGACCCGGTAATATTTAACTTTTTTAAAAATCTACTTTCTTTTCTATATATTTTTGTTATGTCTCCGCCCAAAGCAAATTGCCAATGAGGAGACTATCCATCCCGACGCTCACAGTCGGGACCCCGACTAAAACATCGGGGTTAGACGATCTGGCAATATTCCTTTATCATTTTACTCTTTTTAATTTATTTTTCAACAAATTAACTAATAATCTTCTTGACATTGTGCTACATTTTTATATAATGTAACTACAACTATGACAATTTTGAACAAACTAAAAAATAAATTTGTTCTCAATCCAGCTTCTCTCAAATATAAAGACATTGAAAAAATACTACTTTATCTCGGATTCAAGAAAATATCAGTAAAAGGAAGTCACACAAAATTTAAACATCACAAATTAGGAAAAGATTTAATTGTCCCAGTTCATAACAACGAATGCAAAGAATTTTATAAAAAACAAATTAAAAAAATAATTCAAAAATTAAAATGAAAAAAATTAAAGGTTATCTTACTATCAATAATAAAAAGTCAGAATATTCTTTAATTAAGAAAGTTAAGAACACTGTATTTTTTGAGTGTCAAGACGCCAACATCTCACAGGAATTTTTAACAGAAGACATTCCTAATTTACTCTTAGATTTGCCTAATTTAATTTTGGCGGAAAAAGAATATAAGAAAAATCAATCAGAAATCATTCGTTTTAGAATATCACCCCAAGACAAACAAAAAATAGAATCCAAAGCTGTTAAAAACGGATATACTTCCGTCTCAAGTTATATAAGAGAATTAGTTTTGAGCTAATTTTATCAACAACAATTCAAGTGGGAGTTGTGGAATATAAGATAATTTTATTTGAGAAGATGTTTCAATTAATTCCTTAATTAATTCTGCCTTAATATTGGAATCCTTTTTTTGACTCACTGCTTTCAAAAATTTAAAATCACCTTCAGAAAAACTATCCTCAATCCCCTTCTCCATATCTTTAGCAAATCTTAAAAGTAAAATAGCCCTGACTTTATGTAAAATCAGTTTAAGAAAAATCTGAACAGTAACACCGTTTTCTACTGCCTGACCTAAAGTTTTTAATCCACTCTTTGTATCTTTATTATCTAATGATGAAATAAAATCATTAACCAAAGCGCTATTAGGGGCCCCTGTAATTTTTTCCACTTCTTTCAAAGAGATTTTTTTATCGGCTGAAGCACTAATGACTTTCTGCAAAATCCCTAAAGCATCCCTAAAAGAACCCTCTCCTAATAAAGCAATTAATTCTTCCGTCCCTTTTTCTAAAATAATTTTTTCTTTTTTAGCCACTCTCTGGATAACTTCATTTAAGGTTTTTTGTGAGGGTTTTTTAAAAACAAAAGTTTGGCAACGAGAGACAATTGTCTCTGGAATTTTTTCTACTTCGGTGGTTGCTAACACAAAAACGACATGTTGAGGCGGTTCTTCTAATGTTTTTAACAACGCATTAAAAGCATCTTTGGTCAGCATATGCACTTCATCAATAATATAAACTTTATAAGGTGATTCAAAAGGTAAAACATTGACCGCATCTCTAAGTTCTCTGATGTCATCAATACCACGATTAGAAGCAGCATCTATCTCATTTAAATCATTAATGGTGCATTTTATCTCTTGCGCTAAAATTCTGGCTACAGTAGTTTTCCCCGTTCCCCTTGTCCCAGAAAATAAATAAGCATGCGAAATGTTCCCTAAGTGAATAGCTTTTTTAAGAGTTTCCGTAATATGGTCTTGCCCTAAAACTTCGGAAAATTTTTGAGGCCGATATTTACGATAGAGGACTAAATCTGACATTGTGGTTATTATACACTATTGAATATTAAAATAAAAAACCGTAAACAAGTTCCCCCAAACAGACTTTCGGAGCCCGAGCGAAGATAGAGCCAAGCACCTTGTATTACTTAAAAGTAATACAAGGTGCTCGGCATTGAGCGAGGGAGAGAAGGAACAAATTTTTTTCAGACCCAGCACCACTTTTCTTTTCTGAAAAGTGGTGCTGGGAGAAAAAAATATTGTGTTCTGTTTGGGGGAAGCTTGTTGGAGGTTTTCACTAAATTAAAAATTTTTCTCACGCCCACTGTTTCGCTTTTAAAGCTTTCTGAGCAGCATCTTGTTCCGCTTCTTGTTTAGAAACTCCTTCCCCCTCAGCCACAATCTTATCACGAAGAAAAACCCCCACTCTAAAGCGTTTATCATGATCCGGACCAGCTTCCTCTAACACTTCATAGTTTGGAGTTATCTTTAAAATATCCTGAGCTTTTTCTTGGAAAAAGCTCTTAGAATCCTGCCATAAATTTTTCTTAATAACTTCATCTATTTTAGACAAAAAATTATTGGCAATAAATTTTTGGGAGGCTTCATACCCTTGATCCAAATAAATCGCTCCGATGATGGCTTCAATCGAGTTAGCCATAATAAAAGTGCGGGCTCTTCCGGTATCTTTGGCCTCACCTTTTGACAATTGTAAAAAGTTATTAACTTTTAATTTTTCCGCCACCTCTAATAAAGAAGTTGTATTGACCAAAGCTGACCGATAAGAAGTCAAAACACCCTCGTTTTCTTTGGGAAATTCTTTAAATAAGTAATGAGTTGTAACTAATTCCAAAACAGCATCACCTAAATACTCTAACCTTTCATTATGCTCCAAATCACTCTCTTGGTGTTCATTAAGATAAGAACGGTGTGTTAAAGCTGTCTCTAATAATTTTATATTATTAAACTTAACTCCAATAATATTTTCAAATTCTGTATAATCAATCATGTTTTAATTATTTAGTTAATTAGCTTTTAGTTATTTAGGAGAAAAATCGCTTTGCGATTTTTCTAACTTTCGACTTTACGGACTTTTTTAACCCGTTAAATTTTTATTTAACTGGGTCGACTTTATGGACTCAATTCCTTTATTGATAATTGGTTTCAAATCATCATAAGTTTCAAGTTTAACCACTTTTGATATTTCAAACCATCTGACATCATCTAAAGTTCCTCTTTCTCCCCCGTTTTCCTCTAACTCAAGAATTTTAAAATCTGAATAGGCGAGAAAATATGAGACTTTCCTTCTTGTCAGAGTCCCTCCTTCTTTAGCGCTATCATCTTCATATAAAGTCGCTATATATTCATTGGTATCTATCTGATCACCCACGACAACATCTAACCCCGTTTCTTCTTTAGCTTCTCTTTTTACACATTCCTCGATGGTCTCATTTTTTTCTTTGGAACCCTTAACTAAAGTCCAAAAACCAAAAACATTATGGACAAACACTAAAAAAAATTTATCATCTTTTTTTGTATAGATAATTGCTCCTCCTAACTCTTGCAAAGGCAACTTTTCTTTGTCCTCAACATCAATAACAGTTTGGCTTGTTTTGCTTTTAGTTGTTTCGTATTTTCTTGGTTCTCCCAATTCCTTATAAATCGTCCCCAGCACTCCACTAACAAATTTTCCACTATTTTCTCCCCCAAAAGCTTTAGCTAATTCAATGGATTCATTGATGGCTACTTTAGGAGGAACTTCTTGTTTATCAGAAAAAAGTAATTCATAGATGCCAATACGCAAAATATTTCTATCAACGATAGAAATTTTATCTAAAGGCCATTGGGGAGCTGCCTGTTGAATAATATTATCAAGGTTTTCTCTTTCTTTCAAAATACCTTCTATTAAAGATTGAGTAAAAGAATTTCCTTCAGAAACAACCGCAAATTCTTTTAGATTATAATCTAAAATATCAAATATTTTTGTTTTATTTCCCTTTCTGAAATCCCATTCAAAAAGAGTTTGTAAAACTATTGATCTTGAAAGGTGCCTATTCAACATAAAAACTTTTAGAGTTGAAGATTATTAAACCCTATGGAATTTTTAAAAAACTTTATTTTGTCTTTTTTGACAACTTATTTGCATCTAAAGTCGCTTCTTTCTTCGTGTTAGGGTCTTTCCCTAATTCTTTCATTTTTGCTTTAACTCTTTCACTCTTTTTTTCAATTTTAGCTTGGACATCAATGATTTGTTTACCTCGATATTCACCACAAACACCACAAACACGATGTCGCAAATGTGAAGAACCACATCTAAGGCATTTAGATAATCGTGGTTCATCTAGACTATGATGTGATCGTCTATTTTTAGTGTGACCACTGGTGTGTCGCATTCTGACTGACATATTAAGAGTTATTATAGAGTATTTTGCTAAAAAAGCAACCGTGGATAAATAAAAAACAGGTTCCGCCTCCTACGAAACCCGTTTACTCATTTTTTCTCTTTTTTACCAAATAGTGTAACGGGGGCCAAAGTCAAGAACGAATAAAAAACCAAGACAAAGAGAGATGACTACGAAAAGTAATTTCTGTCTTTGTTCTTTCCTCATGATCCCCCCAGAGTCAAACTTCCTACGGAAATCACATTTATATCTACCATTTTAATCTCCTTTTGTTAAAGTTAAAGTTTATTCCACTCAAAGGACCACTGGTTGCTTTATACCACAGAATTAGTCTTTTGCAAACATTCTGAAATATTTTTAAGTTCTGTTATAATACATCTATGTTCAAATTCTCTCATTTACATACCCACAGTCATTACAGTTTGCTTAATGCTCTTCCTAAAATTAAGGAATTGGTAACCTGCGCTAAAGAATACGAGATGCCGGCTTTGGCTTTAACAGATGATGGGAATATGTACGGGACCATTGAATTTTATCAAAAATGCTCAAAACAGGGCATTAAGCCGGTTTTGGGAGTTGATTTTTATGTAGCTCTTAAAACTAGGCATGATCGAAGACCTAATATTGATAACCGCAATAACCGTTTGATTTTGTTAGCCAAAAATGAACTTGGTTATAAAAATCTAATTAAATTAGTTAGCCAATCTTTTTTAGAAGGATTTTATTATCGACCAAGAATTGACCGCGAATTAATTGAAAAATACAAAGAAGGACTTATTTGTATAATGCCCCACTTTAGTGGCAAAGTTTCCAAAGCTCTGCAAGTTAATGATTTTGAGAGAGCAAAAGAAGTCGCCCTTTGGTACCAACAAAATTTTGAAGATTTTTATTTAGAAATTACTCACCATCCGGAAATAGAAGGTCAGTTAGAATTAAAAAATAAAATTATAGATTTTTCTAAAGCGGAAAATATTCCCTTAGTTGCTTGTCAAGATGTTTATTATTTAAATCCTGATGACAAAAAAGCCCGCGATATTTTGATGTCAATTCAAAGTTCCAATTCTCGCTTTCGTAACGAACAAGAGGATTTTTCTTTTATAGATCAAGCTACCGCCAACGAATATTTTAAGGACACTCCCAGAGCTTTAGAAAACATAGAAAAAATAATCAGTAAATGCAATGTCACTTTAGATATTGATAGTTGGATTTTCCCTAGTATTGAAATCCCTAAAGGAGAAACTTATGACGATGCATTAAGGAAAATGGCTTATGCTGGCATAGAAAAAAGAGGGTTAGAGGAAACAGAAGAAATAAAGAAAAGGATTGAATACGAATTAGAGATTATTAGAAATAAGGGATATTCATCATATTTTTTAATAATTGCAGATTTAATTAAATATGCTAGAAGTGTCGGAATCCTAACAAATACCAGAGGGTCAGCCGCAGGCAGTTTAGTCTCTTACTTAAGTTTTATTACCAAAGTTAATCCTTTAGAATTAAAACTCCCCTTTGAAAGATTTATGAATCCCGGTCGGCCTGGGATTCCAGATATTGATGTGGATATTGCCGATATTCGTCGTGATGATGTGATTGATTATATGAGGAGAAAATATGGTGAAAAGGCAGTGGCTCAAATTGGAACTTTCGGAACTATGGCGGCCCGTGGCTCTGTGCGAGATGTTACCCGAGCGATGGGACTTCCTTATGAACTCGGTGATAAAATTGCTAAATTAATTCCAATGGGTTCGCAAGGTTTCCCGATGACCATCGCTCGGGCTTTAGAAATGGAAAAAGATTTACAAGACCTTCATAAAAAAGACAAAGATGTTCAAGAAATAATTAAGTATGCCCAAAAAATTGAAGGTTGTGCCCGACACATCTCCACCCATGCCGCCGGAGTGTTAATTTCTCCTACTCGCATTGATGACTACACTCCAATTCAATTAGATAAAGATGGAAAAATAATTACTCAATACGATATGTACACCGGTGGTCGTGATGGTGTGGTGAACCTACCTAAATTTGATATTTTAGGAATAAAGAACTTATCAATTTTAGCGAACGCTATCAGTTTAGTTAAAAGACTAAAAGGAATAGAAGTAGATCTTGATAATATAGATTTGAAAGATAAAAAAACTTACGACATGCTGGCTCGGGGAGAAACTATGGGAACTTTCCAATTAAATGGACAAGGAATGACCCAATATCTTAAAGAACTGGAACCGCACGATATTTGGGACATCATGGCCATGGTAGCCCTTTACCGCCCGGGACCGATGGCTTTTATTCCTGATTACATTAAAAGAAAGAAAAATCCTAGTTTAGTCACTTATCTCCACCCTGAATTAAAAGAAATTCTAGAACCGACCTACGGTATTATTATCTATCAAGATGATGTCATGCTTATTGCTGTTAATTTAGCTGGCTATACTTGGGCAGAGGCTGATAAATTTAGAAAAGCGATGGGAAAGAAAATCCCCGAAATGATGCAAGAACAAAAAGACAAATTTTTTGCTGGGTGCCTCAAACATGGGATTGAAAAGAAAACTGTTCAAAAACTTTGGGAAACGATAGAAACTTTTGCTGCCTATGGATTTAACAAAGCTCATTCGGCCTCCTACGGTCGTGTCGCCTACGAAACTTCCTATATGAAAGCTAACTTCCCGATTGAATACATGACAGCCCTCTTGATGGCTGACTCTGGTGATACTGAAAAAGTGTCTGAAATTATTACTGAATGTAAACGCTTAGGCATTGAAGTCCTTCCTCCTGATATCAATGAATCTTTTACCGATTTTACTATTATTAAAGATGAACAAGGAAAAGAAGCTATCCGTTTTGGTTTGGAAACCATCAAAAATTTCGGAGAAGGCATTGCCAATGCTATCATTGCTGAAAGAAAAAAGAATGGACCATTTAAATCTTTAACCGACCTCTTAGAAAGAGTTCAAGATAAAAACTTAAATAAAAGATCTTTGGAAGCTCTCACCATGTGCGGAGCGATGGATAAATTAGGCGAAAGAAAACAAATTATTGAAAATATGCCGGCTCTTTTGAAATATAATAGAGACTTCGCTTTAAAACCAAAGGAACAAGATTCCCTGTTTGGTAATACTTTTAATTCATCTGAAATTACTCTTGAAGCAACTCCTCCCGCCACCATGGAAGAAAAACTAATCTGGGAAAAAGAATTGCTCGGTTTGTATATCTCTGGCCACCCTTTAGATAAGTTTAGTCAGCAATTATCAAAAAGCAAAACTAATCTAAGCAAAATTAAAAAAACTGCACTGGAAAATCTTTCCACAGTAGTCGCCGGAATAGTTGAAGAATGTAAACCGGTTTTAACAAAAAAAGGAGACAAGATGGCTTTTCTGAAATTATCAGATTTTAGCGATAGTTTAGAGGTGGTAGTTTTTCCCAAGATTTATTCTGAGTTTACTGATTTACTTCAAACAGAAAAATGTCTTCTGATCAAAGGTAAAATTTCCAAACGAAACGAGGACACTTCTCTTATTGCTGACAGTATTAGAGAATTAAAGTAAAACAAACCAATCCCTCCAAACCAGGCCTAGTTTGGGGTGGTTCAGGGTATTTTGTGGCTGTGTGGCTATGCGATAGCCACAAATTTTTATTTTTGTGGCCCTACAGAGAATCGGTCAGCTTCGCTCGATATTTTTGTTCGCTCTGCTTCAAAAATAATAGTGTGCTACGCACGCAAAGTTTATGTGGTCACAAATCACTAAATATTTTTTGCGTCCTTTGGACTTAAAAATATCTAAGTGTTTGCTGACCCCGGCTCGGCTTTTTTACTCCCTTGAGGTCGTAAAAATATGCCTGTGCCTTCACAAATCGCCAAAGAGCAAAGCAGTTTGCTCTTTTAAAAAACTAATAACCAAAGCCTCAGCTTTGGTTATTAGTTTTCTGCGATTTGTGACTCTACTGGGAATCGGACCCAGATTACAAGCTTGAGAAGCTTGCGTCCTAACCATTAGACGATAGAGCCAACCATTCCTATATGTTACTGTTTTTCTACTAAAAATCAAAGTTATTTATGGGAAAAACTTCACGAACCACCTCACAAATCCCAAACCTAAAAAAGTAGGTGTCCGACACCTACTAGTCACCCCACTACCCCAAACCCCCCCTGATTCTTAGGCATTCAACCTTTTAACCCTATTTGTGAAGGACCTGCGGAGGTTCAACCTCCGTCACCCCAAAGTCTTTATTTCCCCTCATGCCTCAATCTCGAATTAAAATAATCACAAAATTCACAATTTTCTCCTGACTCTGGAATCTGTTCGCTATCTAAACATTTTTTAATTTCTCCAATGATACCTTCCACCCAACTATCATCCCCTTCATAAGCAATCAAATTCACAGCAAAATCAATCTTCCCATCAAAAGCTTCTCGATCTAACTTCCCTGTGCAATAAACAAAATAGCCTGTCTTAGAAACTTTCAAACCATTTTTTCTCAACAACCACTGATAAACTTCCATCTGTCTTTTATAGCCGTCTTGCCATTCTTTATCTAATGCTACAACGGGCTCCTCTTTGGCTGTCGCTTTATAATCAACCACCAGATATTCTCCCTGACTATTTATCCAAAGGTCATCAATGGCGCCGGTGATTACCAAACCAGTTTTTTTATCCTCATAACGAACGCCCTTAAAATTCTCCCTCCAAATATCTAACTTCTCATGAGCTACTGGTCTAGCATCTATCCCATATTGCTTCTGTAAAGGATGTTGTTCCTCTTTTGCCCGATGAATATCAAATTCTTTTTTAAGGAGAGTATCAACAGCACTGTTGATAGCAAAAGGAAAACCGGGCGGTCTCTTTGTTCCCAATTTATTATCAATATAAAAACAACGAGGACATTGCCGAAATAAATCTATCTTAGACCGACTCAGTTTCCACTGCTTCCCCCCGTAATTCCAAGCCTCTATTCTCTGTGGTTTATAATATTCAGACATGGTTTTTGTTTTCTTCGTTTAACTTCGCCTAATGTTTGACCTTATTTACCTAATCAAAAAAATTAAAACTTCCTTTTTTCAAATGAATTCTTCAAGGCGACTAATTTATTTGTAAACCAAGAACTATAAAAGCAAAAATAAATAATAATAATTATATCTACTAAGTATAATAATACTCTTCCATCTTTCGGGTAATTACTGATTTGGAAAATAACTGAAATGAGAACTGTGATTATAACTCCAGCAGAAGTCATAAAAAGTTTTCTACTTTCCTCTCCTCTTCCAATTATAAAACCCCTATTTCTGTTTAAATCTTTATATAAAGCGAATAAAAAAATTAAAATTATTCCTAATTGAATAAAATTAAACCAGAATTTATCGCTTATTAATATTTCTAATATTTCTAATATTTTTTCTTCAGCCTTCATAATATCTTAACACTTCGTAGAAATTACACAGTTACCGATTTCCTTTTGCTCTATTATGTGTCTTGCACAACATCTCACAATTTTTAGCCGTCGTTTTGCCACCTTTACTCCAAGCCGTTACATGGTCAGCATCCATATCACTTAAACTCCAAATCTTACTCTTGTTGGCATCATGCCCGAGAGCACAAAGCGGACAATTCGATTTACCCTTAGCTTTGGCTTTAGTGGTTTGTGTTGAGTAAACAGATTTCTTGGTCGCTTCGTCAAAGACACGGACCTCGAGCAATTTTGTGTCAACAGAACCACCAAGAATAAACTCAAAAACACCTTTGCGGTTTTTGATATATGGGTCACTGTAGAGTTTGTGTACATCAGCCGATATTTTCTTAGGATCGTAAGCCTTTTTGTGATATTTCTCATACAGCCGTCCCCATTCAAGTCCGCACATCTCGCTTTCTACATCAGTAAATACGCTTGAAACCCAATCAATCACACTGTTGAAATATTTTTTTAATTCATCAATATTTTTATCACGGCGATGACTACTCATATAGTCATCAATATTTCCTTTACTCACCCAGTCTAAAGCCCTTTCAAAGAATGCCTGCCGATTAGCACTACCCTTTATATAAGCACTCCATTTTTGGATATTAGCATTTTGGCTGTTGCTAAATTCTTCCTTACCAAGTGTTACGAACGGCCCAGAATAAATCGCATTTAACAATTCTTGAGGAACAAGAGGCACCCCCGCGATATTAATCGTTTTGAACCACTCTTTTATCTGACTTTCTGTGCCCTCACATTCATAAATAAGAAGTTTGGTTTCCAATATTTTTTCTTTTTTGTCTTTCGCCATTCCGCCGAAATATTGTTCCATGCCATTTTCATCTTTAATAGCAAATTTATCAGTTACAAAGCGTCCAAGACTAGTGATTCGCTGTTGCCCGTCCAAAACTTCTAATTTATTTTCAGAAACTCTATTAAAATAAATCAATCCTATTGGATACCCTTTGAGGACGGATTCAATGACGGCCATTTCTCTTTTACCGCCATCAGACGCATAAATATAATTGCGTTGGTATTCTGGTTGAATAGTCAGCTTGCCAGCCAAACCAAACAAACCCTTGCCTTCATAATCGTTATATACGAATCCTTCGCAAATATCTTTAGCAGTAATTGTTGTTTTTAGAATTGTTTTCATATTATTATTTTTTGTTTATATTAGATATAGTAATGTAAACTTTTTATGCTATTTTGTTTACATTGGCAAGTAAGATATAAACTAAACGCAAGTCAACCCAATTTTTGGAATAACCTTTTTTGAGATACATCAACATAGCTCTTTGAATCGCTTTTTCTGGATCCTCCGCCTCTTCAATTCTTTCATAACCCACGCGCGCCAGCCACAGTTTAAACGGCTCAGTTTTTTTACTTGGCACAGATTGAATTAAGCGGAATAATGTCTCTGTATCCGCTACATCAGTTTCTCGCATCTTGCCGTCTTGAGTCATCATTTTCAACCGGTCATATTTTATGACCACTTCACTTCCCTCATTTTTTAAACGGTTTTTAAGTGTCGTCCAATATGTTTTAGCACGGTTATAATCTATCTGTTCCGTCAAAACCGCCACAATATCAATCACGGAAAAATACCACAGCTCTTTTTTATCATCCCAAATCCGCCTAATCTTTTTCCCCTCAAAAATCGCCAGCCTTTTTGATTTAGTTTTTTTCATGTTGTTTTTTACTTAAAACGGATTTAATTTTACCGAAGGTAGCCCTTGGAAACTTGGAAATTATTATGTATTAAATGCCACCCACATATAAGGTGGAAATTCATCTTTGTCGTTTTTTTGTATTCCCATTCCACTCGGGGTCTTAATTAATATGGATAAAGCCAAAACAGCATTAACAAATATAATTGTATTATTTAATGTTCTCAATAAAAAATCTCTGACCAATTCTTTACCTTCTGGATGAATGATATTTTGCGGAATAACTTCTTTGTTTCTAAAATCATATGTAATTTCGGTTATATTTTTTAGTCCTCCACGGTGGTGAATTTTATCTCTTATGCTTACTATATATGTGAGCCAGTCTATATTGTCTTGAATTATTTTTTTTAAACCATCAACTTTGCTTTTTAGCGGTTCGCCAAAATTTTCTAAGAAATTAATAATTCTAAGACCGCTTTTTAAAATCCCTTCTTTATTTTTTGTTTTGTGCCAACCATCAAAACTAGAGCCAAGTAATGGATTGAAAGATGTGGCCAAAGTATCAATCCCAGATTTAATTTGCGAGAAAAAACCATCTATTTCTGTATTCAAGCCAACAGAATCTGTCGCTAAAAATATATTTGTATTTCCGTCTTTAAGACATTTTTCTTTGTAGTCCAAAAGAAATCTTTTTTCTTCCGCTAAATATTTTCTATAATGTTCATTTGCTTTTAAAAAATTTTTAGTAAGGTTTAGAACTTTTCCAAAATAGTCTTCCCATATTTTCTTGTCTCTAAAAACTATATTATCTAGACGTAACCCAAAAATCATATTTATAGTAGCGTCAGCAATTTGTTTATCAATTGCATCCTTAGTTTCAATAACTGTTTTTAGACACATATCTTGTCGCTGGTTTGTTATCATATTTTCATATTATTTTTGGGGTTCTTTATTTTTAATAAATATTCGTTTAAATTTGTTTTGTCCATTGACGACACAATGTGGATTTTTACCATCCCAGATTCCGCCAGACATACCCTTGCCATTATCTTCTGCCATTCCGATGATTTCAAACTGCTCAGGACAATATTTATCCAAAAAACTAATCGGCACACCCATTACACCATCGTAATCACTCGGAATAGCATCAGTGAACGACACTTCTATCGCATCATAATTATCATACTTTTCATAAGCTTTTTTACCTTTAATTTCTTTGTGTTTACTGTATTTCAAATTTTCTTCCATTGTCATAAGTGGTAATAACTGATGGCGTCGTCCATGATCAAGATTTGTAAACCAATGACAATTACGAAATTTAACAAGACCTGTTTTTTCATCAAGTACACCGTTAGCATATTCTCTTGCATTTGGTGTAAAAAAATAAGCGTTACCAGCATTAAAACCATTTCCTAACCACATTTTATTTTCTTTGATTAATGGAAATATTTCTTTGTAAGTAATTGCATTCATACTGCCAATAATCACAAACTTTTTATCATAGAAAACAAGTTGCTTCACATATTCGCGAAATAAACTAAAGGGCGGATTTGTTACTACGATATCAGCTTGTTTTAATAATTCTACACATTCATCACTTCTAAAATCACCGTCACCCTCTAATGGTGTCCATTCATTATGTTTATTTACCTTTAACTGTTTGGCAATATCCTTCAAGTTAAATTCGCCGTCGCCATCTATGTCGTGCACCTCGTTGATAATAAATTTATTAGCAGTTACTTTTGGTCGGCCTTTTGCAGGTGCAAGACTCTTATCATAATCAATCAAATCCAATAGCGTGCCAGCAATCGGCGAGGGTTTATAACTAGTAGTAATCAGTTGTTTAAGCCCAAGCTTGTTGAAATTAAGCACGAAAGAGCGAAAAAAATTGCTTTCAAACGGATCATCACAGTTGCAATACACTACCTTGTCCCGAAAGATATTATTATCATAATCCAAATATGCTTGAATTTCTTTCTGAATATCTCCAAACTGAGTATAAAACTCATCGTTCTTTATTTTTTTTGCGTTTGTAAGATTGCTGTTTTCCATAATTTATTTAACGGGTAAGAACCCATTTTTATCCAACATCTCAATAACACCTCTTCTTAGATATTTATTATTGAAACATAAAACATATTTTATAGATTTTTTTTCTTGAGGCATTATCATCTCTTTTTGTTTCAATGCAGAAATTTTTCTAGATAGTGTCACTCTCGATATATTTGGGAACAAAGACGAAATATCTGAAAACTGAAAAATTTGTTTTTCAACTGCAACTTTTAATATTTTGTACTCATCATCATTGATAATTTTCCTATCTAAAGAAATATCAAGTGAAGGTAACAATATTTTAGTTTTCAAAAATCTATAATCCGCTAATTTATAAATTTTTTCAATTTCTCTTTTAAGCCCTAACAAAACATATTCACACCAATCCAAAATGCTCTTATCAGAAAAATCATCAGCTTTTGAAAGTGCATCATAATACTTATTTCTATCAATACAAAACACTGCTGTTGGATTTATAATCCTTCCAGCTTCAACATTAAAACCATATTTAACTAACATCGCATAAGTAAACAGACGAACAACTCTCCCATTTCCATTATCAAAAGGGTGTATCCAAGCAAACCGATGATGTGCAATTGCAGTTTTTAGCAAGTCATATTTAGGTTCATTTTCTGCGTTAATAAAATCAATTAACTCTTCCATAAGATCAGAAACCTTTATATAATCAATTGGTTTATGTTTTGAATTTTTAATAGTAACAGGAACTTTCCTATAATCTCCTGAATTTCTACTGCCTTCTTTTTCCGGAGAAAGATTTTTTGTGACTATTTTATGAAGATCACTAATAAAAGCTCTATCTACGTTTTTATTAGAATTTATTAAAGCATCATCGATAAAATCCATCGCTATTTCAGAATTTTCAATTTCTAAAATACTTTCTTCTTTACTTCTTTTATTATCTTCAATTTTTGCTTCTATATATTCAGCGACAGTAGTATTATTCCCCTCTATTCTAGCAGAACCAACACTTTCAAGAATATGGAATATTTTTTTCAACTGAAAAAAAGTAGAGGGTTGAGTCGTTCCTCCTAATTTCTTTTCTCTCATCCTCTCTAACTCAATAATTAAACTAGCTAATTTGGAATCAAAATCTGGCTTAACTAATTCTACTTTTTTGTATGTATCATTCATATTTTTAGTATGTATCATAAAAATGGATAAACTGGCTTTATATAAGACTTTTATGACTATAGATAAATAGTAGTATGTATCATTTGATTATGCAAGTATGTATATGTTTATAAACAAAAAATCGAAATTTATCTCAATTTTTACCATAATGATATCTTGTTTATACTCAATTCTACCCCAAAACCCAACCCCTCACAAACCCCCAACTAAAAAAGTAGGTGTCGGACACCTACTTCATAACCAGCAACTAAAAAAGTAGGTGTCCGACACCTACTAGTCACCTACCACCACCCCCTATTTGAGTAACCGAGTTACTCAATTTGAAAACACCCTCCCTTATTTTGAGTAACCCGGTTACTCAATTTGAAAACACCCTCCCTTATTTTGAGTAACCGAGTTACTCAATTTAAACCTCACCACCAATCTCCAAACCCTATAGAGTTGAATCGCCAAGGGATTGGGGATAGGAAGCTGGGGTGATTTTTAGTATAATCTCTATAGATGCTTAATCTACTTAAAAAATTAAAATATCTTTTATATTTAGGGATAACCGGATACTTGGTCTATCTATTGGTTGGAAGTACCGGTTGTTCTTTCCCTATCAAATACAACTTAGGAAATTTAGATCCGCGCTTTGAGCTTTCTCAAGAAGCAGCCTTAGTTGTCATCTCTTCAGCGGAAAAAATTTGGGAAGACGCCATTGGGATAGATTTATTTGAATACGATCCTAAGGGAAAACTAAAAATAAACTTTGTTTTTGACGAAAGACAACAACTAAATATTGATGTAAAAAATGCCGAAGAGACAATCAATCAATCAGAATCTTCTGTAGAAGAGGCCACTAATCAATATAAAGATTTATTAGCTTTATATAATCAAAGGTTAGATTCATATAATATTTCCGCCAATATTTACGAACAACAAATGCAGGCTTATAATGAAAAAATAGATTATTGGAACACCCAAGGCGGAGCTTCCACCAAGATATACAAAGAGCTATCGGTTGAAAGAACTGAATTAGAAACAATGTACAATCAATTAGCTTCACAAGAAATGAATTTAAATGAATTAGGAACAAAAGTAAATGCCTTAGCCAAAATAGCTAATATCACTGTTGACCTCCATAACACTAAAATAAATATTTTTAATGAAAAATTTGGCACCGCCCGAGAATTTGACCAAGGAACTTATTTATCTAATACAATTAACATTTATGAATTTGAAACTACAACTGATTTAAAATTAGTCATTGCTCATGAGATGGGTCACGCCTTAGGTTTAGACCATATCGATAACCCTTATTCTTTGATGTATTACCTAATGGAAAAACAAGATTTGAATAATATAAAATTAACTGAAGATGATATTCAAACTCTCAAGCAAAGGTGCCGAATAAAATGAAACCCAGAGAACAATGACGATGAGTTTTAATGTAGTTTTTGTTTAACAGCTAAAAGAATTTCGTTTATTTCTTCATTCTCCAGTAATTTAAGGACCAAAACTAAAACAATCAAACCAATTATTCCTGAAAGAAAACCTTGCAAGAAAATACCCCAGAAAGTATTGATATCAAAAACATCATTCCAAAGATTTAGAGAAAAATAAGCAAACACTCCCATCACCAATGAAGCAATAAAGGTCTGTAAAAATGACTTTTCTAAAGAAGACGAAAAACGATTAAAGTCTTTCTGGAACATAAACCACAAAAGACTCGCATTAATAAAGGTCCCAAGGGAATAACTTATTGGCAACACAAGCACCTCAATATCCTTAATGTCATCAATTCTAAAAATTATACCAACAATATTTTTAAGAAAATCAAAATTAGTTAGCAACCATCTAAAAAAGAGGGCGGAAACGATAATACAACCGGCAGAAAAAATACTCACTAAAACAGGTTTAATTGTCTTCCCAGCGGCATAATAACCCCGAATAAAGAGCAAAACTAAGCTCTGAGCTGTAACAGACAAAGCAAAGGCAGCCAAACAGGCAGCCGTTATTCGGGTGTCATTCCAGTCAAATTTACCAGAACCTAAAATAGTTCTAACTATCTGGGCTCTCAAAACAATAAATAAGACCAACACCACTGTTGCCCAAAAAACAATATGCCGAGCCGCGGTAGTAATTTGTTCAAAAAATTCATCAACCTTTTTATCAGAAAATAACTTAGATAAAGTAGGAAAAGCGGCGACTGAATAACTAATTCCAATAATGCTCAAAGGGACTGACTGTAAACTAAAGGCAAAGACAAAAACAGAAACAGAACCTTCCCCCATAGAAGAAGCCAAACTCACCAAAAAAAGCATAGCCAAGCCACTAGCTGATAAAGCCAAAGTCCTTGGTAGAGATAAAATTATGATTTGCCTGATTTTTTTGAAATTGCGGATCAGAGTAAATTTAGGAAGAAATTTTAACCGAAACACTGACGGTAATTGAATAGCTAAATGCATAAAAGCTCCAAAAATAACCCCTCCTACCAAACCAACCAAACCCCACATTGGATAGAAAAACAAAATCCCCACAATAATTCCAATATTATAAAGTAATGGCGCTAAAGCATAGACAAAAAATTTATGATTGACCTGAATGATACTAGTAAAAAAATTAGATAAGCCCAGCAACACGGGAGAAAGAAGTAAAACACGCGACAAAAGAATAGTTTGTTTTAAAGCCTCGTCTGAAAAAGCTCCAAATAACAGAGGAATTATTTTAGGCATTAAAACAAAAGCGATGGAACAGACAATAATTATCAAAAGAAGAAACACAGAAAAAATTTCACTCATAAATTTTCTGCCGTGTTGTTCTTTATTAATTTCTTCAGTCAAAAAAGGAACTAAAACTGAAATGGAGACAATTGAAGCCACCATTATAAAAATAAAATCTGGAATTCGAAAGGAAGCATAATAAATATCCAGCACTTGCCCAGCTCCAAAAGAATGTGCTAACAGACGATCTCTGAGAAGGGCTAATAATTGCGATAAAAAAGCAAAAAACCCTAAAAGATAAGCGGTCTGATGAAGACCGCTTATATTTTTATTTAATAAGCCAAACATGCTCTTTATCATACTAATATTTTGTATTATTCAACCTCCGAAGGAACATTCTCCTCTGTTGTTTCGATATCTTCTAAAGAATCTTCTGACACAAGAGAAGATTCTGTCTCAGAAGTTTCCATCGGTTGCTGTTGTGGCTGTTGTTCTAAACCAAATAATGGATCTCTGCCAGCTTTAATATTTTCCAAAATAACAGGCATATTTTGATCTTCGGGCAGAGCTTGTTGCAAAGAAGTAAAGAGATTAATTGCTTCTTCTAATCTTCCCACTCCATTATAACTTAGCCCTAACAAGTAAGCGGCATCAATAAAGGTTGGATTTAAACCAAGGGCTTTTTCAAAATAAGGAATCGCTTCTTCGTAATTTTTCACATTATATTTGAAAAGACCAAGTTGTAGTTGAACTTCTGGGTCATTAGGTGTTTGTTCAGCTAAAGCTTCAATAATTTTAATTGTCTCTTCTTCATTTCCGTTTGCAGATTCAATTTGAGCTAAGAGATAATAAGCTTCGGTATAATTATTTTTCAACTGAATAGCTGACCCGATATAACCTTTCGCTTTTTCTTCATCCCCATTGGCTATTTCTAAATTGGCTAAAGCTAAAGCTAAAGAAGGATTAATTGGACTTAAACTAATTGCATTTCCATAATACTTTATTGCTTCATCATAGGCCCCTTCAATAACTTTTAAGGGAACAACCGTTCCATAAACTTTTCCTAAAGTCACCCAATTCTGATAATTTCTTAAATCCAAATTAACTGCCATTTCAGCACTGACCCTCGCATTTGTAAAAATTGCTTGGAATTGTTCAGCAAGCGCCTCTTCAGTAATATCTTTCTGGTTCAAAACTGATTGTAATTGGAGCAAACTCATTTCAGATAATAATCTATAATATAGATCATTTTTTGAACTCCCTATCGCCCCGACCATTAATTCCAAAGACTTACCGAGATCACCTTCCGTGTTAAGAACAATCAAACTTTTTTGGGCTTTTATAGAAGCGTTAACCTTTTTTACAAACAGAAAAAAACCAAAAGCAGAAGATAAGAACAAAACTGCCACAATAACAATCAAAACAATCCCTTTCCCCGTGTTTTTTGGTAAGGAAAATTTCTTTACCTTAACAATTCTCTCTTGATAAAGAAGGGCTAACAAAACACCAGTAAATAAGAAACTTAAAGCGAAAATGACAACTCCCGGAGTAGAAACAACTGAAAAGGACCATAAATAAATAGTCGCAAAAAACACTGAAAAAGAAATATAATGATCAAATTGATTTTTATGAGAACCCTTAAGCAATTTAAGACCAGAATAGATTATTAATCCGAAAAACATTACCCAAGATAAAAAGCCCAACAGACCAACAGTAACAAGAGAGGTTAAAATAAAATTCGCTCCAGTATTGAAATCTAAATTCCAAAACTGTGTATTATTGATTCCGATTGGTTTACTTATTGACCATTGTTTAGAAAAACCATCCAAACCTTTACCTAAAATTGGATCTACTGCCAAAGAAGCTTGGACAACATCAATAGTGCTACCAAAAGAAGGTCTGACTTCTGAATTTTGGATCTTAAACATCGACGGCAAAAAACTACCAATGGAACTTCCAAGAGAAACCGTTATGACAAAAAAGAGAGAAATAACAAGGACGACTAAAGAAGTTACGGGGATATTCTTTTTTATAGATTCAGATTCTTTTTTCTTAATCGCAAAGAAATTATAGATAATTATAGCCAAAGTCGCTAAAAACAACATCAACCAAAGAGAGAAAGTGTTAACAAGAGCAACAAAGAAAAGCGACCCAATTAGAGTTACATAACCAATAATCTTAATAACCTTATTTTCTCGCATAAAGTTAATGGTTAAGAGAGAAATAACAGCGATGAGACCGAAAAATACACCAAAATCGCTCCAAGAGCCGATAAGATTAGAAGAGGTCAGATTTAAGATGCCAAAGGAAAGAAAATCAGGCCCAAAAATAAGACGGAGGAGATGGAAAAACAACATAAAAATAGCAGAGAAAAGAAGACCAACATAGAGATAGATAACCTTTTTCTTAACAAGAAATAATCTGGCAACAAGAAACATAAATAAGAAAAAAGTTAGTATCATGACAAAAGAGTTTACCCCAAAACTAAATCCCAAGAGGGAGGCTCGAAGAGAGCCAGAAAAAAGAGAGGAGAGCAAATAGGAAAAAGGGACAAGCATCGCTGAAATAACAAATAAGTTTTTACTAAAAGAAAAATCTCTGTTTTTTGCTCGTTGCAAAAACCAAGCTACTAACAGCAAAAAAACAAAAGTGATTAACAAAGCATCCTTTCCTGCTAAAAATGAAAATGTTTGGATCGGTATAAAAAAGATTGGTAAAAGAAAACTTAAGACTGCTATCAAACCAAAAGAAAAATTTCTTGTTGAGAGAGAATTTATTTTCTGACTTGAAATTGAATTTATTTGTTCGTCCATAATTATTTTTGTAAACTAATAAAACACGCTTATGATTAATAAGACTACATTATAACTAATAGAATACTATTTTCCAAAAAAGTTATCAACAACCTAGCCTATCAGGGCTATTACCATCCCCATAATGGCGAAAATAATACTGATTACCCAATATCTCATTGTAACCTTATAACTCGGCCAACCAAGGGCCTCAAAATGATGATGGAGAGGGGCAACCAAAAAAATCTTTCTACCCTTCCTCAATTTTTTAGAGGCAACTTGAATTATATTAGAAATAACAGTGGCGAAAAGAGGGAAAGCAATAATAGGCAGAACTAAGACCTGACCAGTTAAAAACGCGATGACCGTTAAAGTTACAGTTAAAGCTAAAATTCCCGTCTCCGACATATAAAAGCGCGCTGGAGGGATATTAAACCACAGAAAAGCTAAAATACCCCCAACAATTACCGCACAGAAGGCAGCCAAGTCTATCTGATTTTGAAAAAATGCAATCCCAGTATAAGCTGAAAAAATAGTCGCCATCACCCCCCCTGATAAACCGTCAATTCCATCAATTACTCCACTGGCAAATAAAGACAACATTACCAACATAAAAAAGGGAATAAATAAAATCCCTAAATACCACTCTCCCAAAAAAGGAACTATGACGCTAGCCACATCCAATTTAAAATAAAACCAAACAGCCCCGATAAAAGCGATCCAGAGAACCGTTAGAATCCTTGTCTTTAAAGGCAAACCACCAGCAATATATTTACCTCTCCCCGAAACTACCAAAAAGTCATCAAAGAGACCGACTAAAGCGCCAGCTATCAAAGTAAATAAAGGTAACCAAGTTTGACCTCGACTCATAAAATCCATTTTCTGAGAAAATTCTGTCGGAAATAACCACGCAATAAACCAAAAGATAAAAATCGTAAAAAGGACACTTACCCAAATAACCACCCCACCCAACCGAGGAGTATTAGTATCTCTTTCTTTGTGTAGTTTGTTAAAAATTGGAGTTCCCCCTCCTCCTAAACCGACTGCATTGCCTGACTTCTTTTTCCACATTTTATGTTTATACAAAAAATGAGTCAGGATTGGACTAAAAGCTAAACCCGCCAAAAAAGAAATTACCCAAGGGATGAAAATCTTAACTACATTAAGAATCATAATGTTTGATTATCATTAAAAATTTTTTCTAAAGTCGCCCAAACCAATTGATCCATGTCACTAAATCTCTCATCTTTAGTAGAACCCAAAACTGCTATCGCTATTTTATGATTTATTCCAGCGTCAAAAACAACCATCAAATTTCCGCCAGCTAAATCTGTGAACCCCGTCTTAGAAGCAACAACATTTGGTAAAGTTTCAACCTCCGGATTAGTATTTTCGATTTTATGGGTCAAAATATCTGAAGCCACTTCAATTTGTTTATAGGAACTGAAATTAAGAAGTTCTGGATAATCTTGCATAATTTTATCTACCAAAATAATTACATCTTTAGCCGAACCATAAGCCCCACTCGTTGTTTTGTTGATATCCAAACCAGTCTCATTCAAGAAAAAAGATTGTTCCATCCCTAATTGCTTGACTTTATTATTCATTCTCTCAATAAATAATTCTTTTTCACTCTTCTCACTTAAATTAGAATCAAAAGCCCCGATAACAGAAGCAAGGGCTTGCGCTCCATCATTAGATGAGGTCAATAAAACAAAATCAATAATCTCAGAAAATTTCCATTTTTCTCCTGCCACTAAACCATTGTCACCCTCTCTCTCTAAATCATCTTGGTTAATTTTTACGATTGTTTCTGGAGTAGAAATTTCAGAAGCAATTAAAATAGTCATTAGTTTTGCTAAAGAAGCAAGTGGAAATTGCATTTCCTCATTTAATCCTCCCAACATTTTTCTATCCCTAAGATCCCAAATAAAAAATGATTTTGCCGATAAAGATAAATCGTCAAAGGGATCTACCGCACTTCTATGAGGCTCTAATATCTCGTTCCTTATAAGAAGAGAAGCTTGATATTGTGAATCAAAATAAAAAACAGTTTTAAAGGCTAAAAAAACCACAACCGAAAAAAATAACAAAGTTACTCCAACTTTTATATTTCCTTTTGTGATTTTTAATTCTAAATTCATTTTATTTTTTAACTTGAGACCTCTTGACTCATTTCAAATTCGTCCTCAATAACTTCTTCGTTGGGTAAGACTGACGAATTAAAATCTTCTATCTCTTTTTGAATTTTATCATATTCTGGTAAATCTTTCACTTTTGAAATACCCAAAAAAGATAACAGCTCAAATGTTGGTTTATATAGATAACTTCTCTGGTCATCAGGGTTAGAAACTTTTTCTATCAAACCACGGATAAGTAAATTTCTTAAAATAAAATTGGAATTAACTCCCCTTAAATAGTCTATTTTAGATCTGGTAATTGGCGCTTTATACAGAATAATGGAGAGAGTTTCAAGCCCCGCCTTCCCTAAATCTTTTGATAATTCCTCTTTTCTTATTTTTTCAATAAGATCAGACATCTCAGGAGAAGTCGCCAACATAACCTCCTCATCTTTAGACAAAAGAACCAACCCTCTGTTCTCCAGCGTTTCTTCCAAAACAAAAAGAGCATTCTCTATTTCTTCTGGGCTTTTTTCTAAAGTCTTTGCTAATTCTTTTTTAGAAACTGGCTCGGCTTTAAGAAATAAAATGGCCTCAATTTGTGAATCTAATGTTAACATGAATTTAGGTTTTTAGGTTTTTAGTAATTAGGATTTTAGGGAGAAAAATTAGCGAAGCCAATTTTTCTCTAACGACCTAAACACCTAATTACTAACCACCTAATTAATTATAATTTGGAATTCCAAGATCCTGAGTTTCCATTTCTATATCGCTAAATTGATAAGTTTGTCTAACTATAATGGAACCTTGCTTCACCAATTCTAACATCGCCAAAAAACTAACCACCACATTTACCTTATCTCTTTTAGTAAGTTTATTAGAACTTTGTAGCCCAGAAAACTTCTTAAAACTTAGATTCAATGATCCTTTAATTCGTTCTGTTAAATTCTCAATCATTTTTTCTAAAGAAATTACTTTTTCAACCAAGACCTTCGGAGGTTTAATCTCCTTGGGTAAATTATTTAAAATATTATTAATCAGTGAATGCAAAAAAGAAACCTTGGTTCTCTTATCGGGCGAAAAAACTGGTTGACGATTCTTTTCTGGTTGCCGAAAAAAACAAACTTTTCCTCCAAACAAATCTTTAACATAACAGCTCAACCTTTTTATTTCTTGATACTCCTTCAAGCGTTTTTCAAGCTCGTCGATGCTTTGTTCTTCTTCCGTGGTTAAATCTAAGGTTGGTAACAAAGATTTTGATTTAATCAACATTAAAATTGAAGCCGTTAAAACAAAATCAACTGAATTTTTGATAGAAAACTTTTCTATTTTTTTTAAATACTCAATATAATCATCCGTAATTTTTAACAGAGAAACATCACAAATATGTAATTTTCTTTTTTCAATTAAATGTAGAAGTAAATCAAGCGGTCCCTGAAAAATTTCAATCTCAACTTTATAATTTTCTTCATTTATCATTTTTATATACTATACCATATTTTTTCTGAAAACATAAAATAATGTTGAACTATCAACTCATCACTTACTCATCACTTAGCCCTCCAAGGGCTAAGTATTAGACTTAGCCCTTGGAGGGCTAAGTTTGGATTATGGACAATGCAGATCCCAATGAAAAACACCGTCCGAAGACGATGTTTTTCAATGTACTTAAATTGTAGCAAGCTACAATTTAAGTACAGTCATTATCTTAACAAATGTATTCTGAAAGTCAAGCAATTTTTTAAACCCTTGGGGAAAACTTAAAAAACCTAAATTAAAAATTACATTTCGTCTTCCCCTCCTCTACTCCCTATCGTCGTCCCCGCTTCTTTTTTTGGCTCATCAGCAATAGCCACCTCAGTGGTTAAAAGAATCCCAGCCGAAGAAGCTGCATTCTGAATAGCACTTCTCGCCACTTTAACAGGGTCAATGATTCCTGCAGAAATCATATCATTAACTAAAGTATCACTATTAGCATCATAGCCAACCCCACCTTTGGCTTTTTTTACATCATTAACAATAACAGAACCATCTTCTTTTCCAGCATTGATTGCTATTTGTTTGAGGGGAGCTTCCAAAGCTCTCAACAGTAAATTAAAACCAACTTGAAATTCTTCTTCAAAATGTTTCAAAGTAGATTTAAAACTCTTTTTGCTTATCTTATCAGCAATCCTTACGAGAGCCGATCCTCCTCCTGGAATAATCCCCTCTTCAATAGCTGCTTTAGTGGCATTGACAGCATCTTCTATTTTTAATTTCAAATACTTCATTTCAGTTTCGGTCGATGCCCCCACCTTGATAACAGCGACTCCCCCAGATAATTTTGCAATCCTCTCTTCAATTTTTTCAGAATCAAACTTAGAGGAAGATAATTTTAATTGTTTTTTTAATTGGTTGATTCGGTTTTCAATTTCTGTTTTTTTGCCCTTTCCTCCAACGATAATTGTTTTTTCCTTAGTAGAAATGACTTTATTGGCTTGGCCTAAAACTTCCAACCCTGCTTTTTCTAATTTCAAACCCAATTCTCCAGTGACTACTTTAGCACCAATGGTGACAGCAATATCTTCTAAAATTTCTTTTTTTCTTTCCCCATACTCAGGAGCTTTAATCGCAAGAACATTGAAAGAACCTCTTAATTTATTTAAAACAAAAGTCGTTAAAGCTTCTCCCTCAACATCTTCAGCAATCACCACTAAATCCTTCTTCCCAGCCTCAGCCATCTTTTCTAAAAAGGGTAAAATTTCTTTTACCGAAGATATTTTTTTATCAGTTAATAAAATTGAAGGGTTTCTAAATTCAGCTTCCATTCTTTCAGTGTCGGTCAACATATACGGAGAAATATAACCTCTTCCAAATTCCATTCCTTCTACTACTTCTGATTCAACACCCAAAGACTGAGATTCTTCAACCGTCACGACACCATCTTTTCCTACCTTATCCACAGTCTCAGCGATAATTTTACCAATTTTTTCTGACTCAGCCGAAATAGTTGCGACTTGTCTTATTTCCTCTATATTAGTAATAGGTTTCGCCATATTTTTCAATTCTTTTATCACTTCTTCAGTGGCCTTATCAATGCCTGCTTTTATCCCCATAGCATTAACCCCTAACACCACTTTTTTCATCCCTTCTTCTACTAAATTTTGAGCAATTATAATAGAAGTCGTCGTTCCATCTCCGGCTACATCATTGGTTTTGGAAGCTACTTCCTTCATAATTTCTGCTCCCATATTTTCAAATTTATTTGATAATGAAATATCTCTAGCAATAGTCACCCCATCATTAGTAATAACCGGACTGCCATACCCTTTATCTAAAACAACATTTTTACCTCTAGGACCAATTGTTATTTTGACTGCATCAGCAACTTTATCAATCCCTCTTTTTAAAGCTTCGCGCGCAGTTTGATTGAAAATAATTTGTTTACTCATAGTTTTTGGTTATTTTAGTTACTAAATAAAAATTGGGAGTTGGAAGCAGAAAATTAATAAACAACTTTTCTAAGGGTTTAAATGTTTATCTCCCTGTAGAAAAGTTCGTTTATTAATTTTCTGCAAACTTCTTAAAATAACTACTTAATAATTGCTAATATATTTTCTTCTTTCAAAATGAAATATTCTTCTCCCCCGATTTTTATTTCATCAAACCCATACTTTGAAAACATTACTTTATCGCCTACTTTAACTGTCATTGGATTTAATTTTCCATCATCATATTTCCCCTCACCCACAGCCACAACAATACCCTGATCTTTAACTTTATCTTCATCACCATTTTCAGGAAGAATAATTCCAAAATTAGATTTTTTCTCTAATTCTTCTCCTGTCAAAGGCCTCACTAAAACCCTGTCAGCCAAGGGGATAATGGCGCTTACTTTTTCTTTTTTAGAAATCCCTTTTGTTTTCACAACTTTCCTTTTTATTATTTTTTTGTTTTTAGACATAGTTTATTTATAAAATTAACTCTTAAGCGACTACATTATATCAATGGGAGTTTTCTCTGTCAAATCTGCTGACAAACAGGCAAGTTTAGTCATCTTTATCTGGTTTATCTATCAAAATCGGCTCAATTTCCACTGAATCTCCAGTAATCCTGTAAACATCTTTATCTATCTTGTTCAATTCTTTATGCGAAGCATTAAAATGGTTAACGGTAGCCGATAAAGAGGTTCCTAATTTTGTATGATAATTATCATAAGTTTTTATATGGCCTTGTAATTTTTCTACATTTTTTATTATTTCTTTAGCCGATTCTTCTATTTTAAACGCTTTAAATCCTTGCAAAATAGTGCTTAAATATGCCACAAAAGTAGTTGGAGAAACAATAATAACCTTTCTATCTCTGTAAGCATATTCAATCAAACTTTTAGTATTAACTTTAATTGAACCAACTTCGTTAACAAGTAAATCATAGTAGATAGCTTCAGCTGGAATATACATAATGGCGAAAGGTAAAGTCCCCTCCTTTGTTTTAATATATTTGGAAGTCTCATCAATTCTCTTTTTTAAATCATTTTTGAATTCTTTCTCTAAAATTATTTTCCTATTTTCGTCATCTTCATTAACAACACGATTGTAATTATCTAATGAAAATTTAGCATCCACAGGGATAATCCCATCTTTGGTATAGATGATAGCGTCCACAATATCTCCATCTTTAAAAGAATACTGCATTTGATAAGCTGTAGGAGGCAAGATATTACTTAAAATCAAATCAAGTCCAGCTTCTCCTAAATTACCTCTTTGTTTTTGATTTTTTAAAACCTTTTCCAAATTTTGCAACTGCTCTGTCATTCCAAACACTTGTTTATTAGTTTCGGTAATTTCAGTAATTTTTTCAGTCACATCTTTTATTATTTTTTGAGAATTATTAGCGATATCATTCATTAATTTTTGTGACTCACCGAATTGGTTCTTAACCGATTCACTCATCAATTTGGAAGACTCACCAATTTTTAAATCTAAAGTTTTATTCAACTCATTCATCTGGTTTTGCAACATCAAAAAACTTTTGTCGTCCGCTCCACTGTCTTTATTTTTTCGGTCTTTTTTGATTTGAGAATAGATAATCCAAACAAACCCAGCATTTAAAATAAAAAACAAAGCAACAATAAGAAAAATAGTTAAATCTGACATCTCACCATTATACTACAAAATCAGTCTAATTTAAATAGAAGTTAAGCTCTCTCTTTAGTTTATTTAACAGCCACAACCCCCATCAGATTTTGGGCAAATGCATTTTTCTCTTTTCTTCTAAAAAAGACATATTTGGCCGTTTCAATTAGGAAAATATCAAAGAGACCAAGTCCAACAAGAATTAAGAAATCAGAGAAATTAAGTGCCGTTGTGTGAAGGACCGTTCTTAAAAAAGGAACTGTAAAAGAAGCCACCACCATTATCATCCCTGACAACCAAGCCATTATCAAAAATTTATTTCCTAAAATATTAATTTTCCAAAGAGGTTTTGTGAGAGATTTAAGGGAAAAAGCAAAAAACAAAGAATCAATTGAGAGAGCCACAAAGACAAGTGTTCTAACTTCATCTAAGGGTAAATTAAGTTTTATCAAAACAAAATACAACAATGTTATTACCGAACCTGTCGCTAACCCAACAAAGATTATCATTTTTTTAAGGTTTAAATTTAAAATTTCTTTTTCGGCGATAAAACGACCCTCTCTTTTTTCTTCCTTTTCTTTCGGTTCAAAAACAAAAGAAAAATTCATCAAACCTTCTTCCACGATATTTATCCACAAAATTTGAGAAGCCAACAAGGGTAAGGGCAAGCCAAAAGCCAACGCTCCACCGACAACCAACACTTCACTAAAACTAGTTGATAATAAATAAGCAACAATTTTTTTTAAATTACTGACCACTCTCCTTCCCTCCTCAATCGCGTAAACAATAACTGAAAAACTATTATTCAAGAGAATCAGATCGGCTGACTCTTTAGCTACTTCTGTTCCTCCCTCAACAGCAATACCAACATTAGCATTTCTTAGAGCCGGAGCGTCGTTAATCCCGTCCCCTGTCATAGCGATTATTTCACCGCGACCCTTTAAAATCTTGGAGACTCTTAATTTTTGAGAAGGACTCATTCTGGCAAAGACATTCACTTTTTCTAAGACAGCTTTTAATTCTTTATTGCTCATCTCATCAATATCTTTTCCTTCCAAGGTTCTCCCGCCTTTTTTAATAATCCCCGCTTCCTCCGCTATTTTTTGTGCCGTTCCTTTATTATCACCAGTCAACATAATTGTTCGAACTCCTAATTTTTCTGAAGTTTGTATCGCCTCTCTAACCTCTTCTCTGATAGGATCGTCAAAAACTAAAAAACCACAAAAAACTAAATCCTCCAAAGCCTCGTCTTTAATTTTTTCCGCAGTAGAAAATCTTGAGACAATTGCAGTTAAACGCATTCCTTGTCTGGTTTTTTCTTCTAAAAGGTGTTCAAAATAGGAGATCTCGCTTTTACCCATCTTTACTTTTTTGTCACCCTGCAACACAAACTTAGATTTACTTAAGAGAATTCCGGGGCAACCTGAAATATAAATTTGTTTTTTACCTTTTCCGTATTCATTCAACGAAGCTGAATAACCGTTATCAGAGGAAAATAACAACAAATCTAATCTTCTATTCCCCTCCTCTAATTCGTCTTGGCTAATTCCTTGTTCCAACCCTGCCGAAATGATTGCCTTCTCAAGAGGACGACCATTTATTATTAACTCACTTTTTTCGTCCCTCTCAACAAAAGCATCCGAAGTAAGAATTGCCCTTTTTAGGGTCTCCTTTTTTTCTTCCTCTGAATTATTAAGAGTTAATATCTGAGATAATTTCATTTCGGCTTTTGTAATCGTTCCAGTTTTATCCGTCAAAATAACAGAGACATTTCCCATAGTTTCTGGAGCCAAAAGATTTTTAACCAAACCCCCCTTTTTTAAAATTTCTTTCATCCCAACTGCTAAAACAGAGGTCATAGCAATAGGAAGCCCTTGAGGAATAGCCGAAATAGCAACAGCAATTGAGACCAGCAACATATTTGAATAACTCTCACCATGATAAACACCAATTGCAAAAATAATTAAGACTGAGACTAAAACAGTGATAAATAAAAATTTAACTAATTTATCTAATTTCCTTTTCAAGGGGGTGCTCATCTCAAAGTTAGACATATCCTCAGAAATTTCTCCCAATTGAGTGTCTTGACCAATTTCAACTACTACCCCTTTACCATAACCAGCAGAAATCAAAGTCCCCATCCAGAGAAGATTAGTTTGATCTAATAGAGATGGATCAAGACCTCTTATGGGGTCAACACTTTTAGAAACTCCAATCCATTCACCCGTCAAAGTTGCTTCATTTATTAACAAATCTTCGTTTTCAACTAATCTCAGATCAGCCGGAACTAAAGAACCCGCCACTAATAAAACAACATCTCCTCTTACTAATTCCTCTAAAGAAATAACTTTTTGTATTCCTCCCCGAATAACAGTGGCATACTTTTTTTGAGCGGTGTTCAATTTTTCAAAAGCTTTATCAGCTTTGTTCTCTTGTAGAATACCAACAACTAAATTAATGATGACCACTAAAAGAACAATAATGGCATCTAAAAACTGCCCCAAAACAATGGCGATTACCCCAGCAACAATTAAAACAAAGGCCATCGGGCTCTTCAGATGATTAAATACTTTTTTAAGAAAAGTTATCTGCTTGTCATGGGTCAAAACATTTTTCCCATAAGTTTTTTGTAATTGGAGAACCTCCGCCTCGTCTAACCCTTTTTCTAAATTAGTTTTTAGTTTTTTCTCTAATTCTTTTTTACTTAAACTATACCAATTATTTTTTATTCCGGTTGTCATAATTTAGTTAATCAAAAAATTAGAAATTAGGTAATTAGGTTTTTAGAAAAATTTGCTCTGCAAATTTTTCTTTATTATAATATAAATATGGAAAGAAAGGAACGAAAATTTGCGGAATAAATTTTTATTCCCTAAAAATCTAATCTATTAATAACTAATTATCTAAACTATGTTACAAGAAAAAATAAAAAACGACCTCAAAAAGGCTATGAAAAATAGAGATACTCTAAAAATGACCACTTTGCGTAGCGTTTTGGCTGGTTTTACTAACGAACTCATTGCCCAAAAAATGAAACCTCAAGAGGAAGTGACTGACGAAATTGCCATATCAGTCATTAAAAAGGCAGTTAAACAAAGAAAAGATTCCATTGAACAATTTGAGAAAGGGGGGCGAGAAGATTTGGTTAAGATAGAAAAATCAGAATTAGAAATTTTGGAAGAATACTTACCAGCCATGATGAGCCGAGAAGAAATACAAAAAATAGCGATAACTAAAAAAGCTGAATTAGGAATTGAAGATAAAACTAAAATTGGTATTTTGATTGGAGCAGTTTTAAAAGAAATAAAAGCCGTCGGCGCAAGCGCCGACGGTGGTGAAGTCAAAAAAATTGTTGAAAAATTAATTCCTTAATCTTTTCTTTTCTCACTTCACATTGGGATCTTTCCTTTTTTTCTTCTTATTGTGTCTCTTTGAATAAGAAGCTGAAGATCATACAATTCATCAGATTTCCAGTTTCTTTTCCTTTTTTTCCTTTCATTAAGAAAAACTTCTTTTATAAACTGAATTGACTCAAAAGGAGTTAAGTTTCCAAAAAGATCATGCCATAAATTATGGAACCTCTTGGGAAGGATTTTTATGTTCTCTTGCTCGTTCCCCCCCCTCTGCTTTGTGGGATGATATGGTGGTTAGTTGGATCGTTTTTCTCATTTCTCCCATTTTTTCCATTTTTTCTAGCCAAAATACACCTCCACTTTTTAGAATTGATAAAAAGATTTCAAAAATACAACCTAATTTTAGGTTAACTCTTTTCTAAAAAATTGCAATAGGAAGTTGTGCACACAAAAATCCGCTTGATGCGGATTTTCTTCCCGACAATTTTGTCGGAACAGGTTGTGCTGAGGGGCGGGTTCGGTCACAAATCACTAAGTTTTTTGTTTGTGCTTCGCACTCCAAAAAACAAAGTGTTTGCGACCTCGTCTCGGCTTTTTCCTCCGCTTCGCTACGGAAAATATGCCTGCGACTTTCGAACCCGCACGAAAGTAAATAAATTTACTTTCTCCCTTAGCACAAAATAAAACAACCCCAATGGGTTGCTTATTTTGTGCTGAGGGGCGGGTTCGAACCGCCGACCCTTCGCTCTTCAGGCGAATGCTCTACCAACTGAGCTACCTCAGCATTTCTTATTTTTAATATTCTACTTTGTTAACAACTGATTGCAAATTTTCCGCATTCGGCTCATGCTCTTCCACTTCACTTCGTTCAGATGAATGCTCCCAAAGGTCGCATTCATCCAACTGAGCTACCTCAGCATTATTTAATTTTAACATAAACTGAACCCTGTCCTCCTTGGGTGGATACCTCAGCCTCCTTCAATTTTAATTATATTACCTTATTATCAATAATTTTCAATCAAACTAAATAAGTCTACCTGAGACTCTAATTACTGAAAAGAAGATTTTTGTACATATCTATATAGGGTTGAATAAAATAATAAGCCCCAAAAGAAGCCCCGATAATAATTACCCAATAAAAAATGCGAGCGATGTTTCTAATAAATTGTCCCCGTCGCATCTTTTTTAGCATCTCTTGGTTTTCTTTAGCCAATTCTAAATTTTCTCTTATTATTCTTTTATCTTCTGGATCCATAAATATATTTTATCATAAATATTTTTTAATAAAACAAATTTTGTGTCCCCGATAGGAGTCGAACCTATATCTGAACGTTAGGAGTGTTCTGTTCTATCCGTTGAACTACGGGGACATTTGGAAGCATTGCTTCCAAGATTTATAGACCTAGTAAGTCAGAAATTCTAGTTTGATCAAAACCGACCACTATTTCTTCGCCGATTTCAATCACGGGGACTCCCATCTGACCACTTTTATCTATTAATTCCTGTCTTTTTTTTTCATCCACAGAAACATCAAATACTTCTACTGGAATGCCGTGTTCATCAAAAAAATCTTTAGCCAAATTACAATATCCACAAGTTGGAGTTGAATACATTTTTACCCCGTTAGAAATTTTCTTGTTTTTTCCCATAATATTTTTATGTTTAAAAATGATTATAGCATATACCTCATTAGTCATTTTAATAATTTCTAACGGGGTTTATTTTTTTCATTTTTTTACCCTGTTAAATAGGATTTGACTCTCATTTAATCAGGAATTTTTATATTAATAATAATTTTTTATTTAACCTTTCCCCCGACCACCACTTCTGTCAAATCTTAATCTTATTTTTTGGAAAAAAATAAACTATTTAACAGGGTGAATATTTTTGTTACTTAATAATTTATAATTTCTTTAATGTGCGGGATGGGAGAATCGAACTCCCGATTCAACCTTGGGAAGGTCGTGTTATACCACTTAACTAATCCCGCAAAAAATTCCAAATTTTTATCCAGAAACTTTCCTCTGAAGAATCTACCTGAATATCATCTCCCTCCCCAACAGAATCTATAATCACCGCTAACTGCTCTCCCTCTTTCACTACCCTAAATTTATCTCTAATCTCAGCTTCAATCCCTTTTTCAGTTTCCAACATTTCTATTTCTGAAATAATAGAGGAACTCCGATCTTGTAATTCATTATACTGTTCTTCTGAATTTTTTTTATTATTATAAGAGATTTCTTCACTTTTATAAACACCCCAAGTCCCCTTGGCAATCAGCGACACTACAAGTAATAATAAAATCAAAACAGGCCAAGAATAAACAATTTTTTTTATTTTATTTTTACTTTTTAAACGAGACATATTTTAATTGAAAAAAACTAATTAAAAGTATAATATATAGGATATGTTATTTGATAAGAAAAGTAAAAAGTTTATTCAAATTTCTTGGATTGTCATCGGTATCTTAGTCGCTGTCAGTATGGTGGCGATGTATGTTCCTTTGTGGCGATAATTTCTAATTTCTAATTTCTAAACAATTTCTAATGATTAAATTTTTAATATGGATGGATTTTGGCTTCGCCAAAATCCATCATTAAAAATTATTTTAATCGCTTTTCATCATCTTTAAGAAAACATCTTGAGTAATATTAACTTTACCCGAGGCCAACATCCTTTTTTTACCTTTTTTCTGTTTCTCTCTTAATTTCATTTTACGAGTAATATCACCTCCATAGAGATACCCCGTGACATCTTTTTTCAGAGCTGACAATTTTTTAGCAGCAATGATCCTGCCTCCCGCTTTGGCCTGAATTTTGGTCACAAACATTTGCCTTGGCAAAACTTCATATAATTTTTCTACCGTTTTTTCAGCTTCTTCTTGAACTCTTTTTCTGGCAACTATCTTTGAAAAAGCGGGAATAATTTCTTCCGCCACCAAAATATCTATTTTAATTACATCAGCCACACGATAATCCAACACCTCATAAGACAAGGAAGCATAGCCAGACGAAGCACTTTTTAAATCGTCAAAAAAATTCCTCATCAACTCCCGCAAAGGCATCTCAGCAGAAATAGATAACCTCCCATCGCCAAAATCATCAGATTTTCCCATATTGACTTCGTGTTCATAAAATAACTGAATAATATTCCCTAAATATCTACTGGGAGTCATTATATTTAAAGCTATCCAAGGTTCTAAGACCTTTTCTTCTTCACCGTGTTCTGGAAAAAAAACAGGTGAAAAAATCATCTTTTTTTCTCCTTTCTTAAAATGAACTTCATAGGAAATACTTGGGTGAGTCACAATCAACTCAATCCCGAATTCCCTTCTCAACCTCTCTGTAATAATTTCCAAATGGAGCATCCCCAAAAAACCACAACGAAAACCTCGCCCGAGCGCTCCTGATGATTCTTCCTCATGAGTAAAAGAAGAATCCGACAACTGTAATTTGCCCAACGATAAACGCAATGTATTAAAGTCATCTGAATCTTCAGGATAAACCGAAGCCCACACCACCGGCTTAGATTTTTGATAACCATTCAATACCGGCATAGAACTTTTAGCCAAAGTCACAGTATCTCCCACCGCCGCTACTCCAGGTTTTTTAATTCCTGTTACGATATAACCAATTTCCCCTACCTTCAATGACTCTTTAGGAATTTCATCTGGAGAAAAAATCCCCACTTCCAAAGCATTAAATTTTTCTTTAACTGCCCTAAAGATTAATTGATTATTTTTGGAAATTTCTCCGTCTAACACACGAATGTAAACAATAATTCCCCGATGAGTGGAATACTTAAAATCAAACACCAAAGCTCTAAAATCATTAGCTTCTGTGTAAGCAGTAGTCGGATCAGGAATCTTTTCTAAAATTCCATCCAATAATTCCCCTACCCCTTTTCCTGTCTTTCCAGAAGTTTCGTAAATATCGTTAGTCTTACAATTCAATAAAGTCGCCACCTCTTCTTTGACTTCTTCCACACGGGCCAAAGGTGAATCTACTTTGGATAGCACAGGAATAATTGGTATTCCTAAATCCTTCGCCATATTCAAAGTCGTCAAAGTCTGAGCTTGTACCCCTTGAGTTGAATCAACCAATAAAATTGAACCCTCCACTGCCCGTAAAGCCCGAGACACTTCATAAGAAAAATCAATATGCCCTGGTGTATCAATTAAATTTAAAATATAACCTTTCCATTCCATCCTGACTGGTTGCATTTTTATGGTAATGCCTCTTTCCCTTTCAAGTTCCATCTGGTCTAAAACTTGAGCTTTCATTTTTCTCTTTTCAATGGTTCCGGTTAACTCCAACATCCGATCAGCTAAAGTAGATTTCCCATGGTCAATATGAGCAATAATGGAAAAGTTTCTGATTTTTTTAACATCTCCAATATTCATAGCGGGAATTTTAACATATTTTACAAAAATTGACTAAAAGGGGTGGATTTTGCTCCCCGCCCAAGGCGGACAGGAGCAAAATCCACCCCACCCCCAAACCCTTGCTTTTTTCGTAATTTGTTTTATAATGATGCATATTATAGGCAATTTTAATTAATAACCAATAACCAATTATTAAACATATTATGGAAAATACAAACCAAAAGCAGACTTTAAGCAAATTTTACTTTAGTTCTTCGTGGTATTCTTTATTCACGACTATTTATTTATTCTTGTTCGCATTTTTTGCTGTCTTTTATTTAGATAATGTTTTCTTAGCTATTGCATTCGTCTTTAGAACTTTGTTCGCATCAACCACCCTCTTACCTATGTCTGCCGCTGTCTGGGGAGCTATCTACATCATTTCCTTATTGATTCCCTTCACAATTAGTATTTTTGCTATTTTTGCCCTTCCTAAAATCTGGAGAAATCCGAAATGGAAAAAAGACCAAAGTTTACTAATTACCATCGGTCTTACCGTAGTGATTCTTATAATAATGTTATTAGCCAGTGACCTTATACAAACAATCGGTAAATTAGATGCCTTGGCTCCATTTGTAAACAGCAACTAACTAAACTAAAAAACAAAAAAAAAGAGGGACGACTAACGCCGTCCCTCTTTTCATTTCCCAACAAAAGTAGGTGTCCGACACCTACTAGCCCTCCACCCCTCCAAACCCCCCCTGCTTCTTAGGGGTTCGACCTTTTAACCCTCTCTGTGAAGGATCCACGGAGGTTGTTCAACCTCCCCACTTTTTTATACTTTTACACAAAAATCTTTGTTCTTTTGATCCAAAAAGTAACTGCTGGATAATTAATTCTTTCAGATAAAGAATTGACCAACCCCCTCACATAAGTTCCACTGGAGCAAACCACCTTAAATTTTGAAATTAAAAATCTTTCTTGTTCTCTCCCTTTTAAAACTTTCTCCCATCTTTGTAAAATTTCTTCTTGTCTAAAATCCCCCCGCACCATTAAAACTCTCTTGAAAATATCTGCTTTCAAATCTCGTCCCTTAATCCAATAACTCTTAATAAAATCCGCTTCATAAATTTCAATTTCTCGTTCAGGAAGTTGTCCTTTACTCTGACCCTTTTTCTTGGTTAATTCAAACAACGGCTTCCCCCCGATAGTTTTAGAAGAAAACGGCGGATAAGTTTGTGTTTGTTTCCCCCTTATTTTTTCTAAAAATCTCTCAATTCTTTCCCTATGCCCCGCCACATCATATTCACTTATCACCCCACTTAGCGCTCCAAGCGCTAAGTGGGGGTTCAGAGTTATCCCCAGTTTACTTAGCGCTTGGAGCGCTAAGTGAGGAAAACCCAACACATCATAGGTATCTGTTTGAAAACCAAATAAGACCTCAAATTCATATTCTTTATCCAAACCAAGATATTTTTCCTTCTCCTTGCATTCCTCGCCCAGCAACACTAAAAGTTCCCCCTCTGCCATGGGGTCTAACCGACCCGCATAAGTCATTTTTGTATTTTTATGCTCGGGATTCGCCTTTTTCCATCTCTCCAAACACTCTAAAGGCGTTTCCCCCATTTTTTTGTATAGTTTCAACATAAAAGCAGAGAATAAAGAGGACCCGAAGAAAACATTTGATTTCAACACTCGGTGTTGAAATTCAACACCGAGTGTTGAAATTTTAAATCAAAAAGTGATGCTCGGCCAATGCCGAGGATTGAGCGAATATTCGCTGGAAATATGAGCACTTATCAAAATGTTTTCTTCGGGTCTCTGTATCCTTAATTCTAATAAATATCTAACTAAACAACTCCAACTTCTGTTTAACCAACTCCTGCATCTTTTGAATAACTGGTTCCATTATTTTATACGGAGCAATTTCATTTGGATGAGCCACAAAAAAATCTTTCGCCAAATCCTTAACCCCCCAGCTATAAACTTTCCTTAACTCAGTACTAATATGCACCACTGCCATTCCGGCTGAAATTGCCTTTTTTACTTCCTCATCTCTAATCCCCGACCCCCCATGCAAAACAAGAGGCACCCCTACCCCCTCGGCAATTTCCCTAATCCTTTCAATATCCAAATCTGGGTTAAAAGAATCCTTCAACATCCCATGAATATTTCCCACCGCTGGAGCAAAGCAATCAACCCCCGTTTCCTCCACGAACCTAACTGCTTGAGCCACAGTCGTTAATTGCTCTTCCCCAATTTTCACCCCCTCTGGAACTTTCTCCAAAAGAGCCGAATGCTTTCCCAGCACTCCCACTTCTCCTTCTAACAAAATCTCTGGGAAATTTCCTCTAGTGTAAATAACAGCTTTTTTTGTCTTTTCAATATTGTCTTCCAACGACAATTCTGAATTATCAATCACAATTGAATCAAACCTCGCCTCACCAGCTTCTTGGACGCTTTCAAAAGAATGGCAATGATCGGCATTAACAAACACCGGATAATTATTTTCTTCTCGCCAACTTTTGATAAAAGCCACCATCTGTCGAGAACCCAGAAACTTTCTCTCACTTTCTGACAAACCAATAATCAAAGGCAGTTGCTCTCCTCGCTCTTGAGATAATTCTTGCCCCGCCGATAGAACCGCTTGCAACATTTCAAAATTAGCAATATTAAAATGCCCTATCGCCTTTTCATTTTGAGAGGCCCTCTCAATTTCTTCTTTTAAGTTAAACATGATAATTTACCCTGTTAAAAAAGATTTGACTCTCATTTAATCAGGAATTTTTATATTAATAATAATTTTTTATTTAGCCTCCCCCTATCACCACTTCTGTCAAATCTTAATCTTATTTTTTGAAAAAATAATCTATTTAACAGGGTTAATTATAACATAACCAAAGCAAAAAATATCACCTACCTTGTTTATTTTGACCATTTTCGTTAAAATTAAGAGATTATGCAGAAAAAACAATTATCCAAAGACCCATATAAAGGCACACGGGATTTTTATCCAGAAGATTTGGCTGTGCAAAATTTTATTTTTGATAAATCCAGACAGATAGCAGAAAGTTTCGGCTATGAAGAATACAGTGCTTCCGTCTTGGAACCAACAGAATTATACAAAGCCAAAACCGGAGAAGAAATTGTTAATGAACAAACTTATTCTTTCAAGGACCGGGGTGACAGAGATGTTACCCTCCGACCAGAAATGACTCCCAGTGTCGCTCGGATGGTGGCTAAAAGAAAAAGAGAATTGGCCTACCCACTCCGTTGGTTTTCTCTTCAAAACTTTTTCCGTTATGAAAGACCCCAAAAAGGCCGAATGAGAGAATTCTGGCAACTCAATGCTGATATCTTTGGAGTAGAAGGAATTGAAGCCGAAGTAGAAATAATTTCCTTGGGTTATGAACTTATGAAATCTTTGGGGGCTCAAGATGAAGATTTTGTGATTAAAATAAATTATGCCGGAACCTTAAAAAAAATCCTTGAACAAGACACCGAATTAAACTTAACTGAAGAGGAAGTCTTAAAAACTATCAAAACCATTGATAGAAAAAATAAAATTTCAGTTGAGGAATTTAAAAACCGTGTTGTTAGCGAAATAGGAGAAGACAAAGGACAAAAATTGATTGAAAAATTAGAAAACGAAATTCCTCAAAAAGTCCAGCAAGATAATGATTTTAAAAAATGTGGAGAATTAAGCCAAAAACTTTCAGACAAAGGCATCCAAACAATCTTAGACCCCCAATTAGTCAGAGGTTTTGATTATTACACTGGTATTGTTTTTGAATTTTTTGATACCAATCCAGAAAATAATAGAGCATTATTTGGTGGGGGAAGATATGATGACCTACTTGATATTTTTAGTAGCGAAAAAATTCCGGCTGTTGGCTTGGGAATGGGTGATGTAACCATTAAAGACTTTTTAGAAGTAAGAAACCTATTACCAGAATATCAATCCGAAACAGATTTGTATCTTTGTACTCTCTCCCCTCAATATTTTGAAAATGCTAATCAACTCACCACTAAATTAAGAAAACAGGGTCTAAACATCGCTATTAATTATTCCGACAAAAAAATCGGCAACCAAATAGCCATTGCTGATAAAAAGAAAATCCCTTATGTCATCTGCCTCGGCGCAGACGAAGTTCAAAACAAACAATATAAATTAAAAAACCTAAAGACCGGCGAAGAAAAAACAGTCACCGAAGAAGAAATTTACACTGCCATAAAGTAGATTGTCTTTTTGTGACAACTAAAATCATCATTTCATATTTATACCAAAAAACTCTATGAGAAAAATCACTTTTGATATTGAAACCAAAAACACTTTTGAGGACATCGGGGAAAATAACCCTGCTCTGTTAGATATTTCCATCGTCTGTATCCACGATTCCGAAACAGATACCTACGACAGTTTTTTAGAAGATGATTTCACTCGCCTTTGGCTAATTTTAGAAAAAGCCGATATGTTAATTGGTTACAATTCAGAACACTTTGATATCCCCCTTTTAAACAAACATTACCCCGGGAATTTATCCACCATTAAAAGTCTGGATATTCTAAAAGAGATTAAAGACAGCACGGGAAGGAGATTTAAGTTAGACAGCATTGCGACAGCAACCTTGGGGAAAGGTAAAAGTGGCAATGGGTTAGAAGCGATCACTTGGTGGAAAAACGGAGAAATAGATAAAATTCGCCAATATTGTTTAGATGATGTGAGAGTTACCAAAAACATCTACGACTTTGCCCTAGCCAATGGCTATTTAAATTACAAAGAGGGTGCTAAAATAAAAAAGATAACTTTGGACACTTCCCGTTGGGAAAACAAAGAAAAAAATTCCATCACCCACACCCTTCAATTTTAATTTACCCTGTTAAACAACTTTATTTCTTCAAAATAAAGTTAAGATTTGACAGAGGAGTGGAAAAAGAGCAAGAAAATTAGAAAAAATATTGTTAACTAATAAACTACTAGTTAAATAAGAGTCAAATCTTGTTTAACAGGGTGAACCCTATCAAATATATTATGCCAGAACAATCAAACAAATTTTTAATTCCTCTTGCTATCATCATTGCCGGCGGTCTTATTTTTTGGGGGATACTCTCAACTCAAAAAACCCCCTCCACCGTAGTCGGAGTACGGGAAACAGATCCCACCACTCCCCCTACCGTAGTCGGAGTACGGGAAACAGATTATATTTTGGGCAATCCTGATGCTGATTTAATTTTCATCAATTTTAGCGACTTTGAATGTTCTTTCTGTAAAATCTTCCACCAAACTATGCACCAAATAATCAATGAGTATGGCAAAGATGGACAAGTCGCCTGGGTCTTCAGACAATTTCCTATCTACGGTGTCACAGCAGAAGAAAAAGCAGTCTCAGCCAGATGTGCCGGACAACTTGGAGGAAATAACAAATTCTGGGAAATGTCAGACAAAATTTTCCAAACAGAGTTTAGTCAAGAAAAAAGTTTTGTGACAGAGCAATTAACCGAACTCGCACAAGCCATCGGTTTGGAAGAAAAAGATTTTCTCGCTTGTTTAAAAGACAAAACAACCATAGCTTCAGTTCAACAAGAATATCAAAGCGGAATTGTTGCTGGTGTTCTAGGGTCTTCAGGCATAACAGGAGGAACCCCTCATACAATTATTTTAACTAAATTAGGCAAAACCTATCCCATTGATGGCGCTCAGCCCTACAGCGTCATCAAATCTATCATTGATCTCATCCTCAAAGGACAATAAAATAAATTATCGCTAGAAAAGACCGCCAAAGCCTTCAGTTTTGGCGGTCTTTTCTCAAAACCAGAACTCTTATATTTTTACTTTTAAAAATTGTCCAAATTACTCCATTTAAATGGAGTAATTAATTTACTCCCAGTCTTTCCTAATTCCTATTTTTATGTTACATTAAAACGGGTTTAGTTCATAATATAAACAAAAAACAAAAGAAAGGAGGAGAAGGATGGAAGAAGACAACAAGATGAAAAAAAGAATGGAAAAAATCACCGAGGATTTTATCAAAAAAATCTTTTTGAGAGCACTTCGAATAGCAAGCGACGAGGTAGACCCTCTTACCAAAGGAGAAGAAAGAGAGAAACTTGCCACTTCTGTAGCAGAGGAATTGGGGATTAAACGACATGATTCGTTTTTCCTCATTTATCTTATCGTGAGGATGTATATAAAAAACATCCCGATCCCCAAAGAAGAAATGGTTTCGGAGATAAGAAGCCATCTCCTGTTTTTTTGCACATCCATAACAGCCCCCAGCCCCGTCTCCCGACGGGGCTTTCCTATTGTTCATTTACTTCATCACCTCCCGCAACCGACAAAACTCGCAATCCTGGTCGTTGCACCTTTTATTCCAAAAAGCCAAATTCAAAATTTCTTGCGAAACTCTCTTGATAACTTCTCCCAATGCCTGTACTTCCACCTCACTAATTTCAAAGACTTCCTTTTGATATTGTCCTTTCTCATTCGGTTCTATGAAATTAATTTCCCCCTCAATCATTTTATAGCGTCCGTCATTATAGCGATCTAAAAGCAACTTATAAAAAACCAACTGCCGTTTGTAATCCCCATTTGAAGCTTGTGTCTTCCCCTCAATTACCCCTCTGGTCCTAATTTTCCCTGTTTTATAATCAATTACCTTGACTTGTCCATCTTCCAACAACTCAACCTTATCTAACTTCCCAGACAAAAACACTTCCCTGCCAGTTTCAATCTCAAACAAAATCCCTTTGATATTAAACTCATTCAAAATCTCTTTTTTCCATTCTCCGTGATAAGTATCATAACAACCAGCCAAAGCCCCCTCTCCCTTTGCTAGGGCCTCCTGTTTATCTCCGTCATTCAAAAATCCTTTTTCAGCATTTTTTCTAAAAATATCCAGCAACATTTTTTTACTGGTCTTTCTCCCTTGCCGAACATTCTCAAAAAATTCTTCTAAGGTCTTGTGCACCACATTCCCATAAGCCATATTCTTATTATAGGCCATTGGAATTTTCAACAAACTTTTGAAAAAATAATTCCACGGGCACTGCAAATAATTATTCACCGCCGTGGCATTCAGCCCTCGCTGTAAAAATAACCGATTCAAATATTCTTTATTTTTTAAACTGGCTTTCTTCCTTTTAATAACACCCCCACCGACTTCAATTTTTTTCATAAAATCTCTCTCCAAATCTTTAACCGCAATTTCTTTAATAAACCTCTCATCAATCTCTGTCAAAAATTGTGCCGGCATCAAATCTCTCCCATCCCTCTTTTTTTTCGCATAAGTAATCACCACTTCTTGTCTGGCCCTCGTCAAAGCCACAAAAAACAACCTCCGCTCGTCAGCGTTATCCTGCTCAATCTTATTAATCGGCAATTTAAATTTATTCCTTGAAACTTTATTCCCCCAATGCTTATCCACCGCATTGACTATGTAAACCACATCAAACTCCAATCCTTTGGCGCTATGCGCCGTCATCAATCGCACCCCTTCAAATAAATCATTGCTCTTCGTTTTAATGGATAATTTATAATTTTCCAATAATCCCAAATACTTTATAAAATCAGATAATTTCAAATTTGGCTTTTCTTGCACGAATCTTTTAGCTTCATCAAACAGTTTATTTAATTTATGCAACTTATCAGCTGAATCTTCTAACTTCAAGAGATAATCAAAATAGCCCGACTGATAAATAATTTCTTCCAAACAAGTTACCAAGTCTTTATTCATCGCCGTTTTTTTCCAACCTTCAATTTTTTTATACAACTCCCCTAATTTTTCTTTATCGTTCACTCCAATTTTCTCCAAAAGCTTTTCCGAACTAAGACAATCAAATAAACCCAGTTTTTCTTTCTGACAAGCAGACATTAATTTATAAATATCTAAACTATCAATCTCCAAAAAATCCACAAACAACAGTTCTCCTAACAAAGCATCATTTCCCAAACCATTAACCGCTTTAATTAACAAAACAATTTTTAAAATATCAGTATCAGCTAAAATATCTTGTTTGGACTCAACCACAAAAGACACTCCAGCTTTTTCCAACCCCCGACTTATTTCCAACACCTCATCATTATTTCGATAAAAAACAGCAATCTCATTCATCTTCGTCCCCGCCTTTATTTTCTTTTGAATATCAGTCACCAAAAACCTCATCTCAAACTCTTTTTCCGAAAAGGGGTAAACCAAAATTTCCCTCCCCACCCCGCCTGCTATGGCTTTCAAACCGAGAACCTCCCCAAACCCCCCTAATTCTTGGCTGTTCCCCATCAAACTCAAGGCACTATCCAAAATCTTCTGAGTAGAACGATAATTTTCCAACAGGTTCACAATTAAAACATCCTGATACTTATCCTTAAAAAACATAAAATTTTCCAAAGACGCCCCTTGGAAACGATAAATAGCTTGTTTTTCGTCTCCCACGATAAACAAATTCGGCCGTTCAAAAAAATTCGTCAGCAATTCCAAAATCCGATTTTGTGCATTATTCGTATCCTGATGCTCATCTACTAAAATATATTGATACTTTTCCTGCAGAGTCAGCAAAAAATCAGAATTATTTTCCATGGCTGTAATAGTTTCTAAAATCACATCATCATAATCATACAACTTCCCCATTCTCATCCTCTTTTCATATTCTTCATAAAAAACTACCACCTCCTTATTCTTCTCCAAATTTTTTTCTTCCAGTTTATATTTACCCTTCATCTGTCCTTTCCATTTCCCCTTAGCGTGATATAAATCTTCAATCTGAGAAAATTCTCTTTCTTGCTTCGCCAAAACCTCATTTAATTTTTCCACTGAAACAGCTTCTCGCTTCAATTCGCTTAATACCGCAGGCAAACTATTTATATAATGAGAAGCATCCCCCCAAGGTCTTAACTTTTTAAACTCCCCCTCCTCAATAATTTTCTCAATTATTTGTAACTGCTCCACCGGTGAAATAAGTTTCGCCCCAGAAATATTTCGGCTTTGTCCGTCCGCCTTGGGCAGATCAAACTCTTCGCCATATTCATTGACCAAGACCTCACAAAAACTATGAAAAGTAAAAATATTTACCCGATAAGCTTCCGCCCCAATAATTTCTACTAATCGTTTCCGCATAGAAAATACTCCCGCATTCGTAAAAGTCAAAGCCAAAATATTTTCTGGTTCCGTATCCGTTTTCCTCAAAATATTAGCAATCCGCAAACTCAAAATCTGGGTCTTCCCCGTCCCCGGTCCCGCCACCACCATGACAGTTCCTTCCACCGTATCTACCGCCTTTTTTTGATTGGGATTTAACCGCTTATATTCACTTTCAAATTTTTTCATACCCATTTAATAAACACTTAACAATTTATCAACACTTGACAAATTGCATAGTCCAATGATAATATTATTGTAATGAAGTCGAAAAAGGTACCGTCATTAAATTGATTGGGGCCTTTTTCATTTTACAAACTCTAGTATTTTTCTATAACTCCCCTCGTTTAGATCATGCCAATTTCCACCTAAAAACTCTCTTATTTCTCTGGCTGTCGAATTCTTATTACCATCTTGTCCAAAAGAAAAAACTTCAATTTCTTTTTTATTTTTCCTTAAAAATCTTAAAAAAGGCAGAAAATCACCATCACCCGAAAACAAAATAAACCTATCATAATTTTCCCAATTCTCCATTCCTTCAACTGTTATATTTACATCACAATCGGCTTTTCTCTTTCCGCCGGGCATAATTTTTAAAGGCTTAACTTTTGTGTCAAAACCAAAAGAGTTCAATTTTTTTATAAATCTAATTTGTTTTTTCATTTTCTCTTTTCCACCCTCATCACCAAGACTCTCTTCATTAAATTTTTCCAAATCATCTAAACCCAAATAATCACTTTTTAAAAAATTATGCCTATAGTAATAGTCGCCAACAAAAACAGCTCCAAAGTAAACTATTTCAGGATTAAATCTATTTTTCAGATAATTAAATAACTTCTTATGGTCGACGTTGTAACCATTTTTCATCAAGTTTGAAGCATCAATATAACAAACGGTTTTCATATTTCTTTATATTATACCACCTCTTCTCCCTTATTTCACATGAATTTAACATATTTGTCCCCCCATAATATCAGCTAAACAAAACCTTGACATCTTTTTTAGGTCTGATATACTTTAAATACGGGAGAAGAAGACCTACCGACATTCCATGCTGACACCTGCTGAATTAACTGAATAAATGTTCTCCTTCTCCCGTTCGTTCAAGGCGATTTCTCCGGAAATCGCCTTTTTTTATTTTTTTATTTTCCCCATTTCCAATTGGCATCACCAAAAAATATGTTATATTTATAATTAAAGAGGTCTGACCTCTTAGTTAAGATAACAGCAATCTTTAGCCACTAAATTTTGTTTTACCACTACCGAGGTCGTACCTCTTAAAATAAAAAATTATGTATTACTTAGGTCTCGCACTTATTGGGATAATCGGTTTTATTTTAGGAAAGAAATTAGCTCAATTTCGTGCTTCCCAAAAAACCCCCGCCCAAACTTTTGTTGATTTACCGAAAGCCGAATTAGACAACCTTCAAGACAAAGCTCAAGCTGCTTTTGATGAAAGAACCGAGGAACGCAAACAGCAAATTTTAGAATTCTTAAAAAGAGAAACCGCCCACCAACAAGCTCTCCAGAATTGTAATCTGGAAGACAAACCAACTGGCATCACTCGGGAAGATGTTGAAAAACTTTTAGATGTTTCCGACAGCACCGCCCTCCGTTATCTCAACCAATTAGAACAAGAAAACAAAATCACTCAATCTACCCCGTTTGGATCAAATGTCCGCTATCTCCTTAATAATTAACTAAAATAAACCTCTTTACATCATAAACTTCAACCCAAAAAAGTAGGTGTCGGACACCTACTAGCTAGGCACTTTAAATTCAACAAAAACTCCTTGAATCACCCCAAACCAGCCCTATTTCTTAGGTGTTCACCCTATTTTGAGTAACTCGGTTACTCAATTTAGAACCTTTATCTTTTCCCCTTATTTTGAGTAACTCGGTTACTCAATTCCTACATTCTATTTTGAGTAACTCGGTTACTCAATTCCTACATTCTATTTTGAGTAACTCGGTTACTCAATTTAAAACCTTTATCTTTTGCCTTAAAAATTTATATTTAAAAATCAAAATCTCGCAGACGATTGATTTTCTCATTCTGTCTAATTTTTTCGTGAGCTTTAGCTTCAATCTGACGAATTCGTTCCCGAGTCACCCCAAATTCTTTCCCCACTTCTTCCAAAGTACAATAAACCCCATCTCCAATTCCATTCCGCATTTCCAAAATCTTTTTTTCTTTGGAAGTTAAATCATTAAGCACATCTCTAATTTGATCGGCCAAAATTCTTTTAGACACCTTCTGCTCAGGAGAATCAATTTTATCATCGGGAGTAAAATCCTCTAAAGTTGACTTACCATCACCATCTTCCCCCCCAATCGGATTTTCCAAAGAAACAATTTTTCTATCTATCCTCAAAATATTGTGGACTTTATCAACAGTCAAGTCCATCTCTACCGCAATTTCTTCTGGTAAAGGTTTTCTTCCTAATTCCTGCGAAAGTCTTCTAACGGTTTGTTTATATTTAGCAATTGTCTCAACCATATGCACGGGAATTCTAATGGTTCGTGACTGATCCGCTAAAGCTCGTGTAATCGCCTGTCTAATCCACCAAGTTGCATAAGTAGAAAACTTGAACCCTTTTGTCCAATCAAATTTTTCTACTGCCTTAAATAATCCTAAACTCCCCTCTTGAATTAAGTCCAGCAAAGTTAAATCAGAACTTCTTCCCATATATTTTTTAGCGATAGAAACTACCAAACGCAAATTGGCTCTGGCTAACAAATTCTTGGCCTCTTCATCACCAGTTTCAATTCTTTGCGCCAAAGATTTTTCTTGAGCTTGAGTTAAAAGTTCATACCTTCCAATCTCCTTTAAATACATCTGAATAGAATCTCCCGAACCACGATCATATTTTTCCGGCTTTCTCAACAAATCTTCAGACTCTGCATCTAAAATCCCCTTATTCTCTAAAACATCAATTCCCATCTTATCAAAATTTTCATAAATTTCCTCCAAAAAAAACAGATCATTCTCCACATAAGGAAACTCTTTAAGAATATTATCAAAAGTCACAAACCCCATTTCCTTCCCTCTCTTTATGAGATTGTTTATCTTCTCCTTTTTCTCAAGAGCTCGCTTCGTTATTTTCTTAACCTTTTTTACAGTTGTTTGCTTAACTGGTTTTGCTTTCTTAATTAAAACTTTCTTTGCAACCACCTTTTTTATCGGTTTTTTGATAACCTTCTTTTTTACTATCTTTTTCTTTCCTTCTTTTTTTATTTTCTTTGACATAATAATTATTTAACTATTTTAATTTATTTTTCTGTTTTGATAATTCATCATAATTTTTCAAATGTTTTAGAACCTCTTCTTTGTCCCCTGCTTTTTCGGCCTTTTTTTGGGCTATGATAATATCTTTTATTTTTTCATCTATTAATTCAATTTTTAAATTCTTAAATAACTCTCTAATTTTTTTATCGGTGTCTTCAAAATCACCATATAAAATTTCTACTTCAAAAATAATCTCATTTTTTATTTTATCATTTAAATTTTCAATTTTTTCAAAAACTTCCTCTCCTATAATCTCTCTAACCTCTTTGCTAAACTCCTCAAGATTTAAAACAGGATTTTCTAAATTTTTCTGCCACCAATATATCCCAGAAATCTGCCTTAAAATAATTTGCCTCTTATTTTTTTTATCCTTGGAGGATAATTTTTCCCCTAAACTCTGTTTTAAATAAGGGGTCGTTGAACTTAAAAAGTCCTCTTTATTAATTTTGTTCAACTCAATCCAAATTACTTTAGTCGCCACCCCTAATTTTTCAGCAATATTCTCCACAAAATTCGCTTTCTCTATTTCACTTTCAATCAAGGCCACAAAGGGCAAGACCTTCTCTTGAACCGCCTGACCTAATTTGCGTCTATCCCCAATTTCACTTATTAATTTATCTAAATAAAAATCAACAATATGTTTCGCTTCTTTTAATGCTTTCTGCCAACCGCCCTTATTTTTTAAAATAAAATCAGCTGGGTCTTGACCGTCAGGAATATTCATCAGCCGAACTTCCATCGCTTCTACTAAAGCCAGTTTGGTCGCCCGACAAGCTGATATAAATCCAGCCTTATCACCATCAAAAGCAACAACAACTCTATTTGATAAGCGTTTCAAAAGGCCTAAATGCCCTTGGCTTAATGCAGTGCCTGAACTAGCGACGGAATTATCATAACCAGCTTGATGACACATAAGAAGATCCATCTGACCCTCTACCAAAATTGAAAAATTCTTTTTCCTAATAGCCATTTTCGCGAAATTATAACCATACAAAATATTTGATTTACTAAATAAAATAGTCTCAGGACTGTTCAAATATTTAGCAGTAACCATTCCGTCTTTTTCATCTTTTCCAAAAAATCTCCCCGAAAAAGCCACTGGGCGATTTGAATTATCAAAGAGCGGAAAAATTATTCTATTTCTAAACCGATCGTAAACTCTCTCCCCTTTCTCGCTTTTTTTAACCAAACCTGCTTTTTCCATTTCTGCATCACTATATTTACCTTGTTTCAAAAAAAGATACAAACTTTGCCAGCCTTCTTCCGCAAAACCTAACCTAAATTTTTTAATAATCTGATCTGTTATTCCACGATTCTTTAGATACTTCAAAACTTCTTTATGCCTTTTCAAATTATTTTCAAAATAATCGGTCGCTTTCTCCAGAACATCATATAACCTTTTCTTCTCATCAACTTTTTTGGGATTTTCTTTTTCTAAACTCACTCCCGCCTTTTCCGCTAAAATCTGCAGAGCTCCCTTAAAATCAACCCCCTCATATTTTTCTACGAACGAAAAAATATCACCCCCTTCCCCACAACCAAAACATTTGAAAGTCCCCCTCGTTGGTGATAAGAAAAAAGAAGGTGTTTTTTCGTTATGAAAAGGACAGCATGCTTTCAAATTTAAACCCGCTTTCTCTAATTTAATATAAGACCCAACAACATCAACGATATTTAATCGGTCTTTTATTTTTTCCACATTATCCATGATTATATAGCAAGTATTAAGTAGTATGTATTAAGCGAACAAATTTTGCGAAGCAAAATTTGTATACTTAATACTTGATACCTGACACTTAATACTTATTGTTACTCTCTGTCATCCTCATCTGGCTCGTTGATTTCTTCTATCATTTTCCATTTTTCACTTCCCTTAAAACCAGAACCAGCCGGCACTAATCTACCAATAATGATGTTTTCTTTCAACCCGACTAACTCATCCACCGCCCCTTCAATTGAAGCATTAATAAGCATCTTTGTAGTGTTTTGGAAAGAAACAGAGGAAAGAAAGCTTTCCCTCGTTAAAGATGTTTCGGTAATCCCTAAGACTAAGGAAATACCCCTTGCTTCTTCTAACCCAGCTTTTCTAGCTTTTTCATTTTCTTGATTTAACTTGGTGTCCTCAACAATACTCCCAACAGCCAGAGTCGTTCCCCCCGCCGATTTAATTTTTTTGCGTGACATCATCTGTTTTATGATCACCTCAATGTGTTTTCGTGAAGTAGAAGCCCCTTGTAGTTCATAAATTTTTATTGTTTCTCTAATTATGTATTCCTGTGCTTTTTCTTTCCCTGCATACCTAAATAACTCAGCTATATCAGCAGAACCATCTGTCAAAATATCACCTTTTTTAACCCGCTCTCCTATTTTGACTAAGACAGTTCTGTTATAAGGAATAACATAAGCAACCTGTTGTTTCCCTTTTGCTCCCACGGAACGATTATCAAGATCAGGCAGAATAATTAATTTTCTTTCTTTGCTATCTTCATCAAAATCCGCCACCCTTCCATTAATTTTACTTATAATCGCTAAAGATTTAGGAGTCCTTCTTTCAAAAATTTCTTCCACCCTCGGCAACCCTTGTGTAATATCACCCCCCACAGAAGCTGTTCCCCCTGTATGGAAAGTCCTCATAGTTAACTGAGTCCCCGGCTCTCCGATAGCTTGAGCGGCAATCGTCCCAACAGCTTCACCCAAATCAACCAATTCATTAGTTCCAAAATCTGTTCCATAACATTTTTGACAAACACCACGAAAAGCCCCACAAGTCATCGGTGATCTAACATCCACTGATTCAATCCCCAACACCTCAATTGTTTTAGCATCATCTTCACTAACTAAATGACCTTTTTTGAACAAAACTTTTCCTTCTTTATCTTCAATCTTTTTAGCTAAAACTCTCCCTCTGATGTTCCTCGCTAAAGATATTTCTATCCCAGATAATTGTTCTTTTTTAAGATTAATATAATTTTTTGTTCCACAATCACTTTCAGTAATTACCACATCCTGAGCCACATCAAATAATTTTCTAGTCAAATAACCTGCTTTTGATGTATTCAAAGCCGTGTCTGCTAAACCTTTTCGTGAACCATGGGTCGTAGTAAAGTATTCAATTGGGGTTAATCCTTCTTTCAAACAAGAAATTACCGGGGTTTCAATGGTTTCGCCAGCTGTATTTTGAATCAATCCTCTCATTCCCGCCATTTGAGTAAATTGACCCAAAGAACCTCTCGCTCCAGAAATCCACATATTATAAGCAGAACCATGTTGATCCAACGTCTCTGGAATCAGACTCTCTAATTCATCCTTAGCCGTATGCCACAATTCTATGTTTTTTCTCCTTCTTTCCTCTTGGGTCAAAAGACCATCATTATACTGAGACCAAACAATATTTGATTTCTCTTTAGTTTTATCAACAATTTCATACTTGCGTTTAGGGATAGTCACATTATCAATCCCCCAAGTAATTCCTGATTTTGTCGCATACTTAAATCCAAAATCCTTTATTTTACCAAGCACAGGAGCAATATGCTTCATCCCATACATTTTAATCAAATTATTCGTTATCTGAGAAATTTCTTTCTTGCCAACTTTATCATTGATATAAGGATAATCTTTAGGCAAAATACTATTAAAGAGCAACCTTCCCACTGTGGTCTCAAAAACTTCACCCTTAAATTCAGCATACCTTGGACTACTATCTGAAGGAAGAACTTTAATCAAAGTTCCATAATCAATCACCCCAAAATCATAAGCGGTGATAGCTTCATTCACACTGGAAAAAAACTTATTTTCTCTTTTGTCTCCCTCAACCACCTTAGTCATCCAATAACAACCTAAAGCCATATCCATTTTCGGATCAACAATCGGGCTACCCGTGCCTGGTTTCAAAATATTTTTATCAGCTGCCATAATTTCTCTTGCCTCCGCTTGAGCTTTATTTGTCAAAGGAACATGCACCGCCATCGTGTCACCATCAAAGTCAGCATTGAAAGCGGAACAAACTAATGGGTGAACTTGAATAGCCATTCCCTCTATTAAAAGCGGACGGAAGGCCTGAATACCCAATCGGTGTAAAGTCGGAGCTCTATTTAATAAAACATATTTATCCTTGATCACTTCTTCCAAGATAGCCCACACCTCCGGGCTTTCCTCTTCAATTAGTCTTCCCGCCCATTTTATATTGTGAGCTAATTCATCTTTCAAAATTCTAGAAATAACAAACGGCCTAAATAACTCAAGCGCCATATGTTTAGGTAAACCGCATTCATCCAGATTTAAATCAGGTCCAACGACAATCACCGATCGTCCAGAATAGTCAACTCGTTTTCCAAGAAGATTTTGTCTAAACAAACCCTGTTTCCCCTTCAAATTATCTGATAAAGATTTAAGAGGTCTTCTCTGAGCTTGACTCATAACTGACGAAGAACCAGTATATTTAATAGAATTATCTATCAAAGAGTCCACTGCCTCCTGTAAAATTCTTTTCTCATTTCTTAAAATGACATCTGGCGCATTAATTTCTTGCAACTTTTTAAGACGATTATTCCTGTTAATCACTCTTCTATACAAATCATTGACATCAGAAGTCGCATGTCTTCCTCCGCCTAAAACAACCATTGGGCGGAGAGCTGGCGGAATAACGGGAACGCGAGTAAGAAACATCCACTCCGGTCTTGACTTAGACCTAATCAAAGATTCAATCAATCCTAATCGTTTATTTACTTTTTCTATTTTGATAGACCCAGCTTTAACCAAGTCCTTTTCTAATTCTTCTTTCAGTTTTTCAAGGTTAATTTGCTTACAAATATTATAAATAGCTTCTGCCCCAATTTTAGCTTCAAACATTGCTCCATATTTCAATGAATATTTATTGTAGGTAATTTCATCAAAAACTACCCCTAACTGAATATTTTCAATATCTTTTTTAACACTTAAAACTAATTCTTTGATTCGCTCCTTGTCTCCATTACTTTGTAAATTTTTTACTTTAACTTTATATTCTGTTTCCACCTCTTCTAAAATTCTTTTTTTCTCTTCTTCATTTATACTAACAACAATATACCCAGCAAAATAAATTACTCTTCTCAAATCAGCTGCTGGAATATCTAAAATCAAACCAATCCGAGATGGAATTGATTTCAAAAACCAAATATGAGAAACTGGAACAGCTAATTCTATATGACCCATTCGATCCCTTCGCACAATTGATCTGGTAATTTCCACTCCGCATTTTTCACAAGTAATTCCTTTATATCTTATTCCTTTATATTTTCCACAATAACATTCATAATCTTTATCTGGACCAAAAATTTTTTCATCAAATAAACCATCCTTTTCACTCCTCTGTGTTCTATAATTGATTGTTTCCGGTTTTTTAACCTCCCCATGTGACCACTCTAAAATCTTTTCTGGCGAAGCCAATTTTAAAGTTATTAAATTAAAATCCGTTGAAGAAACGCCTTTATTATTTATTTCTTTATTATTTATTGGCATAATAGTTTAGTGAGTTAGGTAAACTTAGCTTATAGCTTTTAGGAAAAATCAAAAATTTATAATCTACAATTTTACTTTTTCAAATCTATATCCAAAGCTAACCCCCGGAGATTATTTAATAATACATTAAAAGAGGCGGGAATCCCTGGCTCAGGAATTCTTTTATCTTTCACAATCGCATCAAAAGCCGCTGACCGACCAAGAATATCATCTGATTTTATTGTCAAAACTTCCCTCAAAATATGAGCCGTCCCATGACCCAATAACGCCCAAACCTCCATCTCCCCAAATCTCTGACCCCCTTTCTGAGCTTTTCCGCCTAACGGTTGTTGATTGATAAGAGAATAAGGTCCGACTGATCTCATATACATTTTATCTTCAACCATATGATGAAGTTTAAGAATATACATATAACCAACAGCAATATCTTGGTCAAAAGGTTCCCCCGTCAAGCCATCATACAGCGTCATCGTCCCATTTCTCTTAAAACCAGCTTTCTCCAGTTCATCTTTTATTTCTTCTTCGGTTGCCCCAGCAAAAGGAGGAACAATCGCTTGATAATTCAAAGAGTGAGCCGCCATTCCCAGATGTAATTCCAAAATCTGCCCGAGATTCATACGAGAAGGCACCCCCAAAGGAGTCAAAATAATATCAATCGGGGTTCCATCTTTCATAAAAGGCATATCTTCTTGAGGAAGAATTTTTGAAATAACCCCCTTATTTCCATGTCGCCCTGACAACTTATCACCCACAGAAACATTTCTTAAATGAGCCACTTCTACATAAATTCTCTTGATAACACCTGGCTCATTTATTTCACCCTTATCTCTAGAAAAAACTTTGACACTTTTAACAAATCCTCGTTTGCCACCCTTAACTCTTAAAGATGTGTCCTTAACATCCTGCGCTTTTTCGCCAAAAATAGATTTAAGAAGTCGCTCTTCGGGAGTCAATTGAGTTTCTCCTTTCGGAGTAATCTTGCCAATCAAAATATCACCTTGATTCACTTCAGATCCAATTCTAATGATGCCCTCTTCATCTAAATTCTTTAATTTCGCCTCCCCCACATTTGGAATATCATGAGTAGTAATTTCTTCACCCAATTTAGTATCTCGGACATCTTCAACAAACTCTTCAATATAAATAGAAGTAAACTTATCCTTCTTTACTAATCTATCGGAAATAATAATAGCGTCCTCGTAATTAGCTCCATACCAAGACATAAAAGCCACCAAAACATTTTGTCCCAATGCTATCTGCCCGTTCTCCGTAGAAGAAATATCGGCTAAAATATCTCCTTTTTTTACTTTTTGATTTAAATCAACTATTGGACGATTACTCAAAGATGAAAAATTATTTGTCCTTACAAAATTAACCAACTTATATTCATCCTCTTTTCCATCTTTCTTTTTTATTTTTATTGTTCTGGCATCTACAAAGGAAACTTCTCCTCCTTCTTTAGCAATAATCAACCGTCCAGAATCTCTGGCTGCTTTTTCTTCAATTCCAGTCGCAACCAAGGGGGCCTCAGGAATAATACAAGGCACTGACTGTTTCTGCATATTGGAACCCATTAAAGCTCGGTTAGCATCATCATGGTTAAGAAAAGGAATCATCGAGGTAGCGACTGAAAAAGCTTGTTTTGTAGAAATATCAATAAAAGCAACTTTCTTTCTTTCTACAATTCCTAATCTTCCACCAATTCTAACTTCCACTATTTTTTCTTGGATAACATTATTTTTATCCAAACTAATTGTGGCATCTGCAATATTAAACATCTCTTCATCAGCCGCATTTAAATATTCAATTTCACCCGTCACCTTTCCATCTTTCACTCTGGAATACGGAGTCTCAATCATCCCAAATTCATTTACCCTTGCATAATTAGCTAAGTGTAAAATCAATCCAATATTTTGACCTTCTGGCGTCTGAATCGGACAAATTCTTCCATAGTGAGAAGGGTGCACATCTCGCACTTCAATCCCTGCTCTTTCCCTGACTAATCCCCCCGGACCCAAAGCTGAAACAGTTCTCAGATGTTCTAATTCTGCTAAAACATTATCTTGCAACATAAACTGCGAAAGCTGGTTAGTCGCAAAAAATTCTTTAATCCTGGCTTGCAAAGGACGGGGATTAATTAACTGCATTGGTAAAGTCACATCTACTCCAATAATAGACATTCTATCTTGAATATTTCTTTTTACTTGATACATCCCGACTCTAAATTTTTGTTGAACCATCTCACCAAAATACCTTAATCTTCGTGAACCTAAATGGTCAATATCATCGTCAGATGCTCCCGGCGTTCTGTTTAATTTTACTATATGTTCAATTGCGGTCACTAAGTCATCCAGAGAAATAGTTTTCCTTTCTAACTCCTTTTTGTCCATTGATTTACCAAATCGTTTATTAAAATAAAATCTTCCTACTTTATGTAAATCATATTTTTCCTCACTCAAGACACTATCAACAAATACTTTAGAGTGACTGGCGGTAGTTAATTCCCCATCCCTTAACCTCCTGTGAATTTCTATATATGACGAATCAATATCTTTAGCGGAATCATTCTCTATGGATTTTTGAATAATCTCTTTTGCTTCTTTATCTTTAAAAAGAGAAACAAGATCGGAACCTATTGGTGCAACTACTCTCAATAAAGAACTAATTGGAAACTTTCTTTTTCTATCTATCTTAACATAAATAAGACCATCTGGTTCTGAATCAATTTCTATCCAAGCTCCCCGATAAGGAATTATTTTAACCCCAAAATATCTTCCCCCTTTTAGTTCTTGAACAGTAAAAAACATCCCAAAGGATCTAGACAGTTGGGGAACAACTACTCTCTCAACCCCATTAATAACAAAAGTCCCATGGTCTGTCATCATAGGAAAATCAGTTAAAAAGATCTCTTGCTCTTTTTCTATTTTTAAAATTTTATTAGTTAACTTTACATTAACTTTTATAGCAGCTTGATAAGACTGCTTATTTTCTTTAGCGTAAAACTCATCATAATCAGGTTTCTTAAATTCAAAATCAATAAATTCCATTTTGAACTTTTTTCCAGAGTAGTCTTCAATAGGTGTAAATTCTTTTAGGACTTCTTCAATTCCTTCATCCACAAATTTTTGATATGAAATTAATTGTGGTTCTACCAAGTTAGGAAGGTCGACTAAAGATTTTTTAAATTTATTAAAATATTTTTTCTCCCTCGTCTTTTTAGATGTCTTCATAAAAAATTAATTTAAAATTAATATATAATTAGGAACTAAAAGTTTAAAATCTTTTATAAACAATCCCTCTTCTTCTCTATTTTTCAAATTGACAATTTATAAATTTTATATAATTTATAAGATTATTTATTAAATTACCCCTTTTAATTTAAAATAAACAAAAACAATACCAACAAAAAACGCTCTACCGTATTTTTGAAGGTAAATATTTAAATTAATTCGTAATTAAAACTCTAAAACTCTAATCCGTAACTCAATAGATTATGTAAATTACTATCAGGTAGTTTACTCTATATCATTTCAGATGTCAAATCAATGATTGAGTCCACCTATTTTTGCACTCTCCTGATAATTTAGAAACATAATACTCCGACCTTAACAAAACTTCAAACGGCATCAGCTTGTTCTTGAAGGCCCAATGAACTCGTTTTGTGTTGTAGAAGGTTAAGTATTCCCTCATCTCTTCGTTAAAAACTGTCATATTGTCAAAAAGAAGATTAACATGGTAATCAACAAACTCTTC